>Ga0209542_10004927_pt1 | contig 27087 bp, 39 predicted proteins | sample RifCSPhighO2_01_FD_184028 | JGI IMG/M metagenome (GOLD analysis project Ga0209542, IMG submission 184028) | Soil microbial communities from Rifle, Colorado - Rifle CSP2_plank highO2_0.1 (SPAdes) (version 2) | ecosystem: Environmental > Terrestrial > Deep subsurface > Rock core/Sediment ...
AAGCATTAACAACAACAGTAACACCAACAACAATAGAAGTAGAAGTACCATTACTCACCGTAAGATTAGCACCAACAGGAGGAGAAGAAACAGTAATAACAGGAGTAGCAGCAGCAGTAGCAGCAGCAACACCCATAGAACACAAGACTAACATCAGAACAAGCATCAACCATTTACTATTCATTACAGACACCACTTTTGCAGCCTCTTTTCATGTTTTTAACTTAACGACTAATACCAGATTATAACAAAAAAACCTATATAAAGGTTTGCTTTTATAAACCGAAAAACTATTTCTTACGAAAAAAGAATTGTAAGAAAACAGCATTACCCAGAACGACACGTTCCTCACGAAAAACTAAACGCTCAAAATTTTCAAACAAGGATAATAATTCTTCACGCTGCCAAAAAGCAAAAAACCGATCACCCTCACCATCCTTAACAACCATTCTCTCACCAACACCCTCCTTCACACAAACATACAACACACCACGCTCACGCAACAACGCATGCAACTGCTTAATAACCGCAGGCAAACTATTCTTAGGAACATGCAACAACGACGTAACTGCCCAAATACCATCAAAAGAATTATTAGGGAATAATAAGTTCTCCAAGTCCATGACACGAGCATCAACACCCTTCTGCAAAGCAAGACGCACCATCGCTGAAGAAAGATCAATAGCTGTGACCTGCAAGCCCTGCTGCTGAAAAAATAATGCATGATCACCAGCACCACAACCAACATCCAAAACTCTCTTACCCGGCAACGCCTGCAAGAAACAAGAAAACTCAGAACGACGAAGCAAATCAGTCAAATTGTTAAACTTCTGAGCAAACGAAGAAGCAAACTGATCATACGAAGCAATCGTTACTTGTTTGTAGTTATCCATTCTTCCTCAAAAGAACGAGCAATGTATGTTCTACCCCATAAGCTTGAGAAGTAACAGTTTCTCTTACAACCTTAACCACATTCATTTTCAACTTAGAAAAAACACGTCTTATTTCATTTTCACTATAAGGCCGACTGTACATTTTTTGACCCATAATCTCTGTTATACTCTCCGTTTCATCATGCCCGTCAGGACCAGGTTCATTAAGCGCCAAAAAGAAAAAACCACCGCTTTTCAACGATTGAACAGCTTTCTTTGCCGCGATTTTAAAATTCTTAGGATCAAGACAAAGCATTGTAAATCCAGAAAAAATACCATCAAACTTGTTCTTAAAATCAATATTAGTCATTGAAATATTCACATATCTTGCATTTGGCACATTATTTTTAGCAGCTTTAATCATCTCACTTGAAATGTCAATAGCAGTAACAACAAAACCATTCTTCACTAATTCCCTTGTAAACGGAACTCCAGGACCGCAACCAAAATCAAGAACAGCAGCAGCTTTTGGAAGTTTCTTACAAAATAAATCAAAAAGTTGTGCATACTTTTTGTATCTAAAATACGGAGAAGCAGTTTTTCTTCCAATCTTATCCCAAGCCTTTTTATTGAGAGTTAAAATATCCATAACCAATCCACGTGACACAGATAAATAAAGTTTTCCTATTTCTACCAACATCAAGTTTTATAAACAAATAAAGAACCCCATAATTTCACGCGGGGATGCCAGAGCGGTCAAATGGATCAGCCTCAAGAGCTGACGGCTTAGTGCCTACCAAGGTTCGATTCCTTGTCCCCGCACTTATACTGTGGGTAATTGACAGGACGCTAAAATTTTTACGGTTTATAAAGAAAAAATAACCAATGCAAAATCATTATCTTGTTTGTTTATCGTTAATCTTAGAAGCACTAATGCCATTAATGATTGTTCTATTAATCATGGGATGATCCACATCAGTCATTCCGACATCACTATCAGGATGATATGCTATAACGTCCATAGCCAAATGTGTCGTGTTAAAGCTATGCACAGTATTTGTTTTTATAACAAAAGCGTTCCCATGTATTAGAGGGATAATTTTGTTTTCTTCTGGAAGAATGCATTCGCCTTCTCCCTTATAGATCATACCCGTTCTAACGCTAGGATGTGTATGCGGGGTCTGAACTACTTTTAATGGAAAGTGTAAATAATTTAAACAAGGATCCCCTTTTCTTACAGGAGGAACTAGTAATGTGTCTGTGCACCCATCAATGTATTTTAGTTTTCCTTTTTCTTCTATAGGCCCACCAAAGATATTAAACCCCTCAAAATTTTTAGAAGAATTAACAATTCCTAGTCCATTGCTTATTATTTTTGCTGAACCTTGCACAGAAAAAAAATCCCCCCCCATATAGAACTCTTTCCCTCCTTTGAGGGAGTTCTTGTAATAGCCTAATCTCTCCACTTGAAACAAAACCAAAATATGTAGCACCATAGGGTAAAACCAACTCGGATTTAGGAATAAAACCATAAATTTCTGTCACTTGATTACTATCATTGTAGCAATACATTTTTCCAGCTATAATCTTCAATGAAATAAATCCTTTAGTCAAATCAACAACACTATTTCCATTTTTAACCATGAAAAAGGATAAGACTATTCAACTTTTATAATTATCTAATCTTATATCAGTTTTAGAGAGTTGTTTCTTTGGTGTTTAATTAAGTAAGTAGCTATATCTTTATTTAGCTTAATTCTTTTCTGATGAGTTTGTGGGCGGCGTTAATTTTTTGAAATAGGGTATGATCCCCTGTAGGCATGTCAGGGTGGTGTTTTTTTGCTAATGCTTTGTAATTCTTTGTAATAACCTCAAAATCGTTTTCTTCTGATTTTACTCCTAGCGTTTTTCTTGCTTCTTGGAGTTGTTCTTTTAGGTCGTCATCTTCTGAGAATTCTCTTGTAAACTCGTCAGTGTTTATCTCTTTTGCTAATAGTTTTTTTACTTCTATTTTGAGTACTTGGTCTATGATGTACAGGTTTTCTACGAATTTTGTCATGAGTGCATAACTGTATTTTAGGTTTCTTCCTTCGTAGTACCAGGATGCTGTTGCGGGTGCTTTTCTCATGGCATTGTTTTCTAAGTCTATCTTCACGTAGTCATTGTTGATGCCTAGGCTTTTTAATGTGAGGATGATACTATTCTTTATTTGCATGGCTCTGCGGTCAAAAGAGTTAGTGATATGAGGTGCTTTTATTTCGTGTCCTTTTACTTTTACCATGGGTTTGTGCGTAAAAAATCGTTTATAAATATAACCGAAAGGGGTTTGCAGGTGTTTTGTGTACTAACAGACCATTTTATAAGGCTTCAAAAAAAGTAGTTGTTATGGTTGAAGGAAAAATTGTTGAGGATCCTGCAAAGGTGGAAATAGCTGATGCTGTGATGAACGTGAAGGAAGTGCCTCTAGTAGACAATAATAAGTTTGTTTCTCTTGAGAAATTGCAGCGCTTGCAGGCAGAGTTTGATAATTATCGGAAGAGGTTGGAAAAGGAAAAACAGGAATTGGTGATAAGTGCTAATGCTGGTCTTATGTATGAGCTGTTGAGTGTTTTAGATAACTTTGAGCTGTCGTTAAAGCACAATAATGACAAAGGCATCATGTTAGTCTATCAAGAGTTACAGAAGATTTTGGAAAAGAAAGGTTTAAAAGTCATTGAGGCGAAAGGTGTTTTTAATCCTAAAATACATGAAGCAGTCATGAAAGTAGAGGGGGAGCAAGATGGTATAATACTTGAGGAGTTGCAGAGGGGTTATTGGTTACATGATAAACTTTTAAGGGCTTCAAAAGTGAAGGTGAGTAGGGTTACGGATAAAAAATGACTAAAATTATTGGTATTGATTTGGGTACGACTTTTTCTGCAGTGAGTATTATGGAAGGTGGTCGTCCTAAGATTATCCCGAACATGGAAGGTAATAATACTACTCCTAGTGTTGTTTCTATTAATGGTAATGAGATTTTAGTTGGTGATATTGCTAAACGTGGTGCTGTTGCTAATCCTAAAAGTACTATTCGTAGTATTAAGCGTTTGATGGGTACAAAAAAGCTTTCTCGGATTGGTGATAAGGACTACACGCCAGAGCAGGTTTCTGCTATGATCTTGCAGAAGTTGAAACGTGATGCTGAGGCGTATTTGGGTTGTGCAGTAACTGATGCTGTTATTACGGTTCCTGCCTATTTCGGTGATGCGCAGCGTAATGCTACGAAGGACGCAGGTGTTATTGCTGGCTTGAATGTTAAGCGAATTATTAATGAGCCTACTGCTGCTGCTTTGGCTTATGGTCTGGATAAGTCACATAGTCATACCATTTTGGTTTTTGATTTTGGTGGTGGCACTTTTGATGTTTCTATCTTGGAGTTAGGTGATGGTATTTTTGAGGTTAAGTCTACAAGTGGTGATAATTTTCTTGGTGGTGACGATATTGATAATCTTCTTATTGATTTCTTGTTAACTGAGTTCAAGAAGGATAGTGGCATTGATTTAAAGAATGATTTGGTTGCTTTACAACGTCTTCGTGATGCTTCTGAAAAGGCTAAGATTGAATTGAGTTCTTCTCAACAGACAAAGATTACTATCCCCTATATTTTTAGTGCTGCTGACGGTCCTAAGCATTTGGATGTTAATTTGACGCGGGCGAATTTTGAAAAGATTTGTGACCCTATTTTTGAGAAGTTGAAAAATCCTACTACACAAGCTATGAAAGATGCTAAGATGCCTAAGCTTGACAAAGTTATCTTAGTTGGTGGTAGTACAAGGATTCCAAAAGTACAGAAGTTAGTTGAAGAAATTACTGGTCTTGTTCCTGATAAGTCAATAAATCCTGATGAAGCTGTTTCTTTGGGTGCTGCTATCCAAGGTGCTATTATCAGTGGTGAAGTGAAAGATATCTTGCTGTTAGATGTTACTCCCTTAACGTTAGGTATCGAGGTTATGGGTGGTCTTAAGATGTCTCTTATTGAGCGTAATACGACTATACCTACAAAGAAGAGTGAGGTTTTTACTACTGCTGCTGATAATCAAAGTGCCGTTACTATTAATGTTTTACAGGGTGAACGTGAGATGGCTGCTGATAACAAGTCTTTGGGTAAATTTGATTTGGTAGGTATCCCTCCTGCGCCTCGTGGTGTTCCGCAGATAGAGGTTGCTTTTGATATTGATACGAATGGTATTGTTAATGTTTCTGCTAAGGATTTAGGTACGGGTCGTGAACAGAAAATTACTGTTACCGGTGGTTCTTTGACCGATAAAGAGATTGAGCAGATGATTAAGGATTCTGAGAAGTTTAAAGAAGAGGATCAAAAGAAACGTGATCAGATTTTGACAAGGAATGAGGCTGAGTCACTTATGTATTCTACGGAAAAACTGTTGGATGAATATAAGGATAAAGTTGACAAAGAGACTATTAGTAAAATTCGTAATGAGATTGATGGATTAAAAGAAGTTTTGAAGGGTAATGACAGTAATTTGATCAAGGAAAAATTAGAACTGTTTAAGAAAGTTTCGCAGGAACTGGGTATTAAAATGTATGAGCAGGCTGCTAAGGAAAAGAGTGCTGCTGATGGAAAAGTTGTTGATGCTGAAGTAGTTGAGGATACTGATAAAAAATAATGTGTGATAATAGTTTAAAAAGCGTGTTGTTCTCTGTTTATTATGGCAAAGAAGGATTATTATGATATTTTGGGTGTTAAAAAAACTGATTCTAGTGAAACAATTAAAAAGAGTTATAAAAAGTTAGCTATAAAATTTCATCCTGACAAGGCGAGTGATGATAAAAAGCAGGAGTATGAAGAGCGTTTTAAGGCGATAAATGAGGCTTATAGTACTCTAGGTGATGATAAAAAGAGGGCTGTTTATGATCGTGGTGGAAGCAGTTCGTTTGGTCAAGATTCTGGTTTTCGGGGTGGTAGAAATTTTTCTGATATCTTTTCTAACTTGTTTGGTGGTAGTTTTTCTGGTGATGGGGACTTAGGGGGTGATGTAAATCTGAGCTATGAACTAGTTATTGATTTTCATGAAGCAGCGTTTGGTTGCGAAAAAGAAGTTGTTATTACTAAAAATATTTTTTGCAGTTTCTGTGGTGGAACAGGTTCGGAAAACAGGGAATTGGAAAGGTGTAAAGAATGTAACGGCCAAGGGAGAATGAAATTGAATCAAAGGACATCTTTTGGGGTGATAAGTCAGGTTGTTATGTGTCATCAGTGTTATGGCCAGGGTGAAACCCCAAAGATTAAGTGTAAAAAATGCAGTGGAAAGGGTATTGTCGCCAGTAAAGAACATGTTAAGATTAAGATCCCCCAGGGAATTGATAATGGCCAGACTTTGCGGATAAAAAGTGATGGCAATGTTTCAAGAAATGGTTTTAAGGGTGACTTATTTTTGCTGATAAGGGTTAAGCCGCACAAGGTTTTTACGAGGAAAGGATTTGATGTTTTTATGGATACATCAATTAATTTTTCTCAAGCTGCTTTAGGTGGTAATATTTCAGTGCCTACAATTTCTGGTGAAGACATAAAAATTAAGATAGAAAAAGGTATAGTGTCAGGAAGTGTTTTAAGAATTAGAAAAAAGGGTATACCCTTTATTAATGATGCAGAGAATCGGGGTGACCAGTTTGTGCAGGTCAAGATTAGAACTCCTCAAAAATTGAATAAATCGCAGATAAAGTTGTTTGAAGAATTGGCGAAGTTGGAAGAATGAAGTAGAACATAATAGTAAGTTGTGGCGTAAATTTTTTTACTGCTAAGATTCCAAAGTTTAGCTTTTCTCCTTGTAATATTTTTTGTTGTATTTTCCATAACACACAGATCAACCCCAATACCCAAAACATGAAGAAAATACTAAAAAACTACAGTAAAAACTACAAATAACGAGCATACACTTTTTTCGAGATATACTCATCCCTACACTTATACTACCAGAACAAAACCAGAAGTCTTTTAATTTACACTACTAACCACTTAAACATGTACACCCTCATTGATGAAGAAGGCAACAGCTACCTGCACCAGCAAGGAGACTTCCACCACAAAAAAGGAGTCATCAGAGAAAAAGACATCAAACCTGGCATCCTCACAACCAACAAAGAAGCATTATTCTACTGTTTCCCCAGCAATTTCCAAGACCAGCTCGGCAGAATAACCCGAGGACCAGCAATCATGACCACAAAAGACATCGGCATCATCCTCGCCAACTGTGACATCACCAAAAACACTATCATTGTAGAAGCAGGAACAGGATGCGGAACATTAACAGCACACTTAGCAAGAATAAGCACCAACGTAACTAGTTATGAGAATAACAAAAAACATTACGACATTGCCAAGAACAACTTGGAAAAACTCGGCATTATAGCAACACTCAAAAACCAAGACATCTACGAAGGCATAGAAGAAACAAAGGTAGATATTATCATGCTTGATTTACTTGAACCATGGAAGGTACTACCCCATGCCAACAAAGCACTCCAACAAGGAGGAAAAATCGTCGCCTACGTCACCAACATCATCCAAGCACAAACACTCGTCACCGCAAGCAAACCCGCATACTACCACGAACAAACCTTAGAGACTATCCAAAGAACATGGATCATTGAGGGACAAAAAGTGCGACCAGAAAACATGGGATTATTACACACTGGATTCTTAGTATTCCTTAGAAAAATATAGCCATAACAATTATAAACAAGGATATTACTTTACCTATCATGCTTGAATTAACCCTATCACCACCTGAACTCGTTCAACACAACCTTGCGTATTTGCGACAAAAAAGCGCACAAGACGTCTTTAGAGAACTACTCACTATCCCACAGCACAGTCTTGCAGGACTCATAGGTATTCATGGTTATACCCTACCTCAAGAAGTCGAATCTAATCTAGACATCTATAGACAAACACCCGTACACTTTCGCACGGACCGACCAGAAGAAGTACTAACTATACTCCAACGCATACAAGAACATGCCTTGAGCTTCGCGACATTCTTTGGAGAACTATTCTATATGCCAAAAATAATAGTCAATCAAACAACAACACCTGTAGGAAGACTACAACAATTCTTCGGAAGAAAAGCAACAGTCCATACATGCCTAACTGTAGACCGCCACTACTTCGTCGTCGATAAAGACCTACAACCCCACCACACCGACCACCTAGAAGTAACCTACGACTCACGCTAATCTACAACCTTACAACAACAGAAGAGCCCTTACGACCAGAATCATAAAGTTTAAAAAGACAAGAAAATGCTAAGCTTACAAGAAAGTTTCTGAATTCTCATAAGCTTAGACACATAAGTAATGAAATAAGAACTATAAAAATATTGTGAATCACATTCACAAAGGAGATTATATATGAAAACATACGTACTCGACACCTCCGTGGTGATCGAAAAAGTAGTATCAGCAATGATACAAAAAAAAGAACTACAAGGAACTATCCTTATCCCCCATGCCGTCGTTTCTGAACTAGAAGCACAAGCAAACAGAGGACTAGAAATAGGATTCATAGGACTAGAAGAACTGCAAACACTGCAGAAACTACAAGGCAAAGACCTCAAAGTAGACTACATCGGTCAACGACCAGATGAACACCAAATAAAATTCGCCAAAGCAGGAGAAATAGATGCTTATATTAGAAACATAGCCAAAGAACACAACGCCATTCTTATTACTGGTGACAAAGTACAAGCGGCAAGCGCACGAGCATTTGGACTAGAAGTCATCCATTTACAACTACGCGTCGTCAAAGAACGACTACAAATAGAAGATTATTTCGACGAACACACCATGAGCGTCCACATCAAAGAAGGAACAGCAGTCTACGCAAAAAAAGGACTACCCGGAGCATGGCAACTAGAAAGAATAACAGATAAAACATTAAACGCAGAACAAATAGAAGCGATGACCAAAGAAATCTTCGAAAAAACACGCGTAGAAGAAGGAAGCTTCATAGAAATAAACCGACGAGGATCAACCATCGTCCAACACAAAACTTACAGAATCGTCATCGTACGACCACCCGTATCCGACGGATGGGAAATAACCATTGTCAGACCCATAAAAAAACTAGACATCAACGAATACGAAATGACTGACAAAGTACGCGAGAGATTAGAAAAAGGAGCACGAGGAATAATCATAGCAGGAGAAACAGGTTCTGGAAAAAGTACCTTCGCACAAGCACTCGGAGAATACTACAGCAAAAACAACAATATAGTAAAAACAGTAGAAAGCCCACGAGACCTACAACTACGCGATGAGATAACCCAGTACAGCAAAAACTTTGCAGACTCACAAGAAATACATGATATACTGTTCCTCAGCAGACCCGACTATATCATTTATGACGAGATACGAGACACACCCGACTTCATGCTCTACCAAGACCTACGACTGGGAGGAAGCAACGCATTAGGAGTACTCCACGCAGCAGAACCCATAGACGCCGTACAGCGATTCGTCGGAAGATTCGAAACAGGAATGATACCCAGCATTGTCGATACGATCATCTACATAAGCAAAGGAAAAATAACGAAAATCCTAACACTAAAAATGATGGTAAAAGTACCCACAGGGATGACAGAAAGCGACTTAGCACGACCCATCGTAGAAATACGAGACTTCGAAACCAACGAACTAGAATACGAAATCTACAGCTATGGAGAAGAAACAATCGTCATACCCGTCAAAGAACAGGCAACGAACAAAAACCAAGGCATACACCACCTCGCAGCACAAGAAATAAAACGCTACTTCAGAAAAATCATCGACCAAGAACCTGAAGTCGACATCACGAGCAACGAACGAGCAACCGTGTATGTGCCCGAAGACGACATTGGAAGAATCATCGGACGAGAAGGAAAAAACATCGAACAGATTGAAAAAGAACTTGGTGTCCATCTCGACATCAAAGAACTGACCGAAGAAAAACATGCCATCAACGCAGACATCTCTGAAGACCCGAAACACGTGATCATCATGACCGAACCAGGAATGCAAGTACAAGTCAATGTTGACGGAAACTTGCTGATGACTGCTTACAGCAGCAAAAAAGGAGAAGTAAAAATCAACAAGAAAAGCGCTGTCGGCAGAGAACTGCTAAAAGCCATCAGCAAGAAAAGGACTATTGAAGTCAAAGTTTAAAAAAGCCTAAAAACCCCTGCTACAAGATGTCCGGATAGCTCAGCTTGGATCAGAGCATCGCGGTCCTAACGCGGGGGTCGAGGGTTCAAATCCCTTTCCGGACACTTATTTTAACTACTTTTAAGTAATAATAATAGTAAGGTTTATATACCTGTAACACTATATAGAAAGCATGGCAATCGGACAAGCATACGGATTCTTCAAATGCACAAAAAGTAAAGATGACATAGTAGCAGAACTACCACAAATACGTGCAAACGATGACCAAATACCATCAGAACTAGAACTAACAGTCCTTCAAGGAGCAGAAAATGTCATAACCGACGAAACTGTAAGAGACATGGCAGCATTCATACAAAGAGAACAAGGCACAAACTATATTCTAGGAGCACGACTACCAGGAGCAACAAACCTCCGAACAGCAAGAGAAGTCACCCAAATTTTTAATCTCGCTTATGCTTCACCACTCTTCGAAAAAGGAGAACGGATGACAGCATTCGTAGCCTATGAAGACGAAACTGGCAGATACCGCTGGCTAGAAGAATAAAGCCATAACTAATTTATAGTGCAACATTCTTGGATAATTCATGTACCGCTGCAGCTTCAAAATTAAACACAAAAACTGTTACGAAACAAAACTCAGCGAAGAATTCCCAGAACACTACATAGCAGTCATCGACATCCAATCAAAAAACAAGGCACAGAAACAATACTTCTACTCCATCACGGGAGAACCAACAGCATTCAATAAAATCATTACCTACTTACAAACAACAAAACACTACACCTACATCAAAGAAGCAGAACGAACAAAAAAACAACTCCTCCTCCACGTAGAACTCAACCAACTAGGCTACGTACAAAACCTACTGCAAAGACACCACAGTTTTCTCATTGATATCCACACCGTCTACGGAGGCTACGAATACTGGGATATAGGAACAACCAACAAAAAAAATATACAACACCTACTGAAAGACCTGAGAACAATAGGAGACGTCAACGTCATCTACTTAGGAGAAATAACCTTCGCACAAAAACTTCTCTCAGAACAACAGAAAAAGATATTCACCTACGCCTACAAAAACGGCTACTATGAACTACCAAGAAAACTTACCATTGCGACTATAGCAAAACACCTCAAACTCAATCCCTCAACCGTCGGAGAACACCTCATGAAAGCAGAAAATAAACTTATACTCTTTGCAGCCAAGCGTATATAACCCAGATATATCTGGCAAAATTATAATATATTCTGTAGACTATAGGTAAGTCATGGAAGACTACAGAAAAATGGAACACTGCAGAAGACTAGCAAAACGCGTAGAACGATGTCTAGAAGAAGAACACCACTTTGAAAGAAGAGTACAGATAACCCGCGTCCACCCAGGAAAATTCATCTTAGACATCCCAAGACTAGAAGCACTCAAAGCAAAAGAACTTTTACGAGCACGACAAGCAGGAGTACCAACAGAGTTAGACATCATAGCAAGCACCCTCAGTGACAACCTCATCAAACCCTACTTTCTCGCCTACGACTACCGAGAAGGAGAAAGCATACTCTACGGAGAAAGAGAAGGACGAGGAACAGCAGTCGCCCTCTTCAATAAAGAAAAAAAGCAAGGAAGAACCTGCGTACGCATACTAGCAACCTACTACGGGAACGAAAACGACCTCAAAGTAACTATAGAAACACTAGCACTTACCTAACAACCACAACACCACAGCTTTCTCCATATGCAAACGATTCTCCGCCTGATCAAAAACAATTGACTGTTTACCATCAATAACATCAGCAGTAACCTCCATACCACGAACCGCAGGTAGATCATGCATAAACACCGCAGACTTCTTCGCCAAACGCATAATCTTTTGCGTCACCCGAAACTTCTGCAAATCATGCATACGCTTATCCTTCTCTTCCGAAGGAATACGATAACTCATCCAAGAATCTGTATACACAATATCAGCACCCTTCGCAGCAAGAAAAGGATTATCAGTAACCTGAATCACTGCACCCGTATTATACTGCTTCGCCAACACACGAGCATGAGCAACAACCCGAGGATCAGGAGCATATGCCTTCACCAAAGGAGCAGCAACCGTAATATGCACACCCAATAATGCACTGATCAACAACAACGAATGCGTAACATTATTCAGACCATCACCAAAATACACCAAACGCAAACCCTTCAACCGACCCAACTTCTCACGAACCGTCTGCATATCAGACAGCACCTGACACGGATGCTCAAACGACGTCAAACCATTAATCACCGGAACAGAACAATGGCGAGCAAACTTCACCAACTCCTGATGATCATGCATACGCACCATCACCGCATCAACATAACAAGAAACAACACGACCAACATCCTCAATAGACTCCTTACCCTTAGCCCACGGAGACGTCTCCGAATGATAATCAACAACCTCACCACCCATCGTAAACATAGCAACATCAAAAGAAACCTCCGTACGCAACGAAGGCATCTGAAAAAAAGTCAACAACACCTTCTCATACAACGAACGATGAAAACGCTGAGGAAACTTCTTCACCTTATCAGCAAGATCCAACAAAAAAGTAATTTCCTTAGGAGTTACATCAGCAACGGACAACAAATGACGAACCATTAACACAAACCCTCAATAGTAGTACCCGCCTTACCCCGCAACGCCAACGACAACTTCTCTGGAGAAGTAATAACCACACGCTTACCACCCTTACGAATAAAATCACAAGCAGCAAGAACCTTAGGACCCATAGAACCCGAAGGAAAGTGACCCTGAGCATACAACATCTCAGCGTCCATAACAGAAAGACGAGACAAACGCTTCGCATTACGCGTATTAAAATCACGATACACCGCATCAACACCTGTCAAAATAAACAAAACATCAGCACGAATCGTAGAAGCAAGACACGACGAAGCAAAATCCTTATCAATAACAGCATCAACACCTGACAAAAAACCATTCTTCTCAACAACAGGAATACCACCACCTGCAGCAACAATCAACAAAAAATCCTTCGCCAACAAATCACGAATAGCAAACTGCTCAACAATACGAACAGGCTTCGGAGAAGGAACAACACGACGAAAACCACGACCAGCATCATCTACCATAAGAACACCCTGCTTACGCAAAATAGCAGCATGCTTCTTATCATAAAACAAACCAATAGGCTTCGAAGGATGAAGAAAAGCAGGATCAGCAGCATCAACAACCACCTGCGTCAACAACGAAGCAAGAGGAACATGCACCCCCAAACGATGCATCACATTACGCAACGACTGCTCCAAGATATAACCAATCTCACCCTCAGACTGAGCAACAGCAACCGCCAACGACAAAGGATACACACGACGCAACGCAAGCTCAGAACGCAAAATAATACCACCCACCTGCGGACCATTACCTGTCGTAATAATAACAGCAAAATCCTTCAACAACGGAACAATCTGCTCAGCAGCACGAGAAGCATTACGAAACTGCGTATGCAACGACAATTCCTGACCGGGCTGTAACAACGCATTACCACCCAAAGCAACAACAGCAACAGGCTTTTTCACCCAATCACCTCAACAAAAAAATAAGCAAAGAAGCATATAAATGTATGCGTTTAATCATAAAAAAATAAAGAAGGGTCTTATTTCGACCCGTAATAAATACCCAACAAACCCACAAGATATAAAATAGGGACGGAACCTACAATAGACTGCAAAATCGTCAGCACATTACCCTCCCACTTCATCGTCACAAAAAAAGCAACAACCATGACGACCATCAACACCAAAGAAACATGTTTTGTCCACTTATCAGCAAGCAATAACAAACCACCACCCAACTCAGCAATAATCGTTACTACTAATAACACAGTGGCTAAACTACCAAAAACCTGGGAGAAAAACCCCTGCATCATAGAAAAACTAAACAACTTACTTACACCCATAATAACGAAAGCAACGCCAAAAAACCAGCGCAAAAGACTTACTGTACAATGTTTATCCATACAACAACACCTCCTTGTGTTACCTTTAACAAAGATACTGCTCCTTAAATAAATTGCGATAAATGAAACATGCGTCGGCTGGGATTTGAACCCAGGTGCGAAACTTGGAAGGCTTCGATCCTAGACCACTAGACGACCGACGCAATGAACTACACCAGAAAAAAGTAGCTATATAAAGATTATGCCAACTTAACAATTAATAAATTATTTAAAGCAGTGTATTAACCCACAACCATGCCAACACAAGCCGCAGAAACAGCCACCGTACCAAGACTATTATTCTACCTTGAAGAACACTTGGGACTATTCTTACCACCCAACGATCGAGCATGGCTAGAACATACACTCGATAAAACAACACCACTCCAACCACAAGAATTCTCTACACCAGCACTCCCCAACCACCGCATACCTGTAATAACACCAGAAAGCACCTACCATATTTATGCAGGAAGATTACTCAACAATAATAGAAGAAGCCACCAAAGAATACCCTCAGCAGGAGACATTCTTGCCAGCGTTTACGAATTCTTCCATGGAACAACCATGCCCTATATCAACAGAATACTACGCAACCCAGAACTCCTTGCACTCATGGAAGCAACCCATGTTGTAACACCCTTATCACTCCTCGGAAGAATAACCACCTATTCCACCAAAAACGACCTCACCTACATAGAAAGAAAACCATTCCTTGTCATTCCCGAAACTGAAAATACCACACTTGTCCACGCATGGGAAAAAAGCTGGGCAAACCACTGGGTTATGACACCAAAAACACCCACCTCAAAAAGAAGATCAACCCAACGACTCACACGACAAGAATACGAAGACAGATTAGCATAATTATTTCTTCAAAAACTGTTCAGCACGAGCAAAAGACTTCTCCAAAGCATCCTCGGTAACAGACTTCTTCTCCTTCTTCGCACGATCAGATAATTCTACTAACACAGGACCTGATTCTTTCTTCACCTCAGAACGACCACCCTTACTCACCGGACGAGACAAACGATGCACTAAAAACCAAAAAGCAAGAATGATTAATAAAACAACACCCAAAACATACCACCAATTCAACGAACGCTCCTTAGGACAATCACCAGGACAATTCTCCGAAGATTCACCATAATTCACATCACAAAAACTATTAGGACACAACGGCAAGACATCAAGATTATCATTAACACTATCATGGTCAGAATCAGCAAATAAAGGAGACGTACCCAACAACTCCTCCTGCTCAGCCAACAATGTATCACCATCCTCATCTATAACACAAGCATTCACACAAGAACCACCACAATCAACACCTAACTCGCCACCATTCTGACGACCATCATCACACGAAGGACACGCAGAACAAGAACCACCACAATCAACCTGCACTTCATCCTGATTTTTTATACTATCAAAACACGATTGGCAAGCCTGACAAGCACCACCACAATCAACAGCAGACTCATCCTGATTCTTCACCTTGTCAAAACAAGAAGCAACAACACACCCCTCATCAACTTTCCCATTACAATTATTATCCAAACTATCATTACACACTTCTGTAGGCAACGGCAAAACAGCACCCTCACACGCAGACCAATGATTAGTAACGCATGAACGTGTACCTAATTTACACACACCCTTATCACTACTCCCACACGACTCCTGCATACCCGAAACACACTCACAACCCTGATCAACAACACCATCACAATCATTATCCACCTCATCAAAACAAACTTCAGCAGAAGGATACATAGCGCCCTGACAAAATGACCAGGCACCATTCACACACGACTGCGAACCCAAACGACACGCACCCAAAGAAGAAGTACCACAACTCTGCGTCTGACCATCAGAACAAACAGCAGCAATCAAGAACGGAATAATAAGAAACAAACTCACTAGGAACCACCACTTTTTCATGACTAATACTCAAGAAAAGAAGTTTATATTCCTTACTGATTGCCTTCATATCCCAACTCTTTTTCTACAATATTACAAAGGTCTAATATACTGTTTACTAATCTAAAATGAACCTGCATTTTTTGGTTTGATCGAAAATCCTTTCTTGTTATTCTCCTTGTAATAAACTCTTGACGGCGAAGTCTATCAAACAAGCCATTGGGGACCAACAAATGATAACCAACTATAGAATTTGGTGGTATTGAAAAAGTAGTATCTGTGAACAAAATAGAATCAGCACATAAATATTCACCGACAAATAAACGACGATTAGGTTTATGCCGTGCAGAAAGAAAAAGTGGTGACGGAACAATAAGATCAGTTCTATGTCTCGTAAACATAGTACCTTCTTTACCCTTGTCTTTTAATTCAGTCATTTCTTCAATGCATATGTACATAGTAAATTCGCTATTTCCTTCTTTGTAAATGCCGAACATCCCAATGTAATCAAATCACATTACATTAATCTTTGTCGTCAAAATAATACTACAAAATAGAAAGCCTTAAAACCAATGACACTTAGTGGAAAGTATGCAAGACATGATTATTTACCTTCAAGAATATGGACTTACCAACAATGAATCTAAAGTTTATTTGGCAAACCTGCAAATTGGAAAAGCACGAGCTAATGATATTGCCAAAAAAGCAGGACTCCTAAGGACTACAACGTATGAAGTGTTGACAGCATTATCACAAAAAGGCCTTACATCCAATGTTATTATTTCAGGAGTAAAATACTTTGAAGCAACAGAACCAAAAAAATTATTAGACCTACTTGATGAAAAAAGAGAAAAAATACTAGAAATAACACCAACCTTAGAGAATATCAAAAGAACCTTCAGGAAAAATCCAGAAGTACAACTATATGAAGGAAAAGAAGGACTCAAAACTATCTTGGGAAACATTATCAAAACCCAACCCAAAGAAATACTTACCATATCTTCATCCGAAATTCTCAAAACACTAGAATTCTATTTTCCTCACTGGATCAGAAAAAGAATACAAAACAAAATTTACGCGCGAGTATTACAAGAGAAAACTCCAGAACTGGAAAAAATGAAACTACATGATAAAAAAAACTTACGCGAAATACGATTCTTACCGAGAGACTTCACCATAAAAACTTATACACAGATTTACGAAGAAAAAGTCGCAATATTAACATTAAGCCAAGAAGATTTATTTGGGATGATCATCAACAATAAAGATTTAGTCGAAACTTATCAGTCACATTTCGAAAATCTTTGGAAACAAGCAAAATAACTACTTCTTCATCACAGGCTTACTTGCAGCAAGCTGCTTTAACGCTTCCTTAAACGCGAAATCAATCTGCTTCTTCTCCCAACCCTTAGCAACCAGTACCGGTTCAACCTTAGAACGATCCAACTTCTTCTCCAACGTCTTGCGCACATAACCCACAAGATTAATCTCATCAAGCTTGGTACGGAACGTCGGAGAAGAAGGCGCCTTCCTAAACAACGCGCCAGGACCATGATATACATAAATATAATACAAACCAACAACCACAACAATAAACATCACAATAAACAACGTATACGGAAACTTCTTCGTACAATCAACAGGACAAGAAATAGCATCCTCCAAAGCAAGCACCTGATCATTCACCTTAATGGATGTACACTTATTATCACCACACACATACTGCACTGCAGCAACCTCATCAACCAGTTTCGGAGCAGCAAGCACAATCGTCTTCAGATCAGATAAAGAAAAACTAACATCACCGGGAACAACATACGAAAAAGAACTCTTCGCAGGGAAAACAATATAATCATCAACCAAAGAACCACCATCAATAACCACATCCAAAGGATCAACAACACCCGACAGGAAACGCTCAGCAAGACGAACACCTGACAAACTACCTGTCACCTGCTTTTCTACCCTACTCACCACAACCGTATCACCATTATAATACTCTACTTCCATAACACGAATAACACCCTTCACCGTATACGCCTTCTGTACCAAAGCAAGAGCATCAGCATTAGCAAAACCCGCAAGATCAGCAGGACTCACCAAAATAGTATCGGCAACACGGGAAACTTCACGAACAGCAACAGGAATATCAGCAAGCAAAACATCCACATCATCAACAATATCAGCAAACACGGAAGACTTATCAGCAGAAACATTATCCTCCAAGGCAACCACACGACGACGCAAAGCATCCAAAGAAGACAACGTATCCGTAAACGACGACTTCAAACCCAAAGAAGCCAACAACGACTTATCCAAACCATTCAAGGACGACTTCACACGGTCGATACGAGCAAGCGTACTATTAACTGCCAACGCCTTCTCCACACGAACAGCAACAGAAGACTTTGTAACACCATCAATAGCAACCTTCAAAGAAATATTCTTACCCGCATCAGCCTTCAACGGGATAAGACCAAGATCCTCCAAAGGAACAACCACAGAAACATTACCCTGCACCAGATTAACATTATCAACAACTGACAACCATTCACTCACCTGATCAACATCATAAAGACTCTTCTCTTCCTTATCAACACCCTGACTTACATAACCAATAACAACATCAGAAAGGAAAACTTTACCCTTTGACTGCGAAGCGACGACCAAAGGAATAGTACAAAAATCATTAACAGGAACACACGACAATAACTCTTTCTTCAACGACTCCAAGGCACCATACTGCGTCGCAGCATCACGCAACAACATCTTCGAAGACAAACGACCCACATACTGACCCGCACGAACACCCACACTAAAATGACCAACACCCACAGCAGAACATGAACCCGCACCCGCAAAGAACTGACAACTATACGACGTGGAAGAAACCTCCTGATCAGTCATAAGTGCATATACATTCTTATTCTGATTGGTACGCACACTATTCGTAACACATACCATATAATTACTACTAATAGGGTTTTGCAAAGCAACACGACAACTATTCACACCCACACTAGCAACCTCGGGAAGATCACAACCATCAGCACCACCACTAATCGTAACACTGGAACCCGCACCCGCAAAAGAAAACACTGACAAAGAAATATTGCCAGAATTATTTGCAGGATGAGGACCATACTTCACACCAAACTCGAAATCTTTCGCTTGCGACAAGTTCAGCAATTCACAATAATAACGAGCATCATCCTTAACGACAATAGAAGACTCAGAACGATTAGAAAAACTATGAGGATAGACTATAGCACCCCAACCAGACAAATTACCCACATACTCAAACTCCTTAAAACCATCAGCACCTATATCAACTGAAGGACGAGAAGGTAAAACACCATCCAAAGCGACACCCTCAACACTGAAGGTTACAGACTTCACATCAGCAGACTTCGGCAAACGCAACGCCAACGACTGATCACCCGCACCCGCAAACGTCAACGACTTCACCACTGAAGGATTCAACGCCTCCAAAGAACGATCCTGAACAACAATAGGAATAGAAGCATTACCTAACAACGAAGACAAAGAAAAATCTTTTGTATCACTTCCCAACATGAAACGAACAACAGCACGAGCAGAAGCAGGACCAGAAAAATTCATGACCAAATCACCAACCATAGGATCACCCACCGTGACGACACCTGGAACACGCAACGACACTAAAGGAACCTTCACTGACAATGTAGCCATACCTGTCAAAGGAATATCATACACCGTAATAACAGTAAACGCCAACAACGCAATACACACAAATGCAACCAGTAGACGACCCATGAGCACCTCTCAAAGAAAAGAGCAACACGTAAAGCTATATAAAACTAGCGGCCTATTTAGAAAGCATAAGCTGCGCTACTGTCAAAACATCATGCGCATTCACCCGCAAATCATCCGTAAACAAATAAAGCTTATTCTTAACAGCAGATAAAGAAAAATGCAATGTTCTCTGCTGAACATCAGGTACACACACTAATAACTTATTACCAGAACAAGTAGCAACAACATTTGTATCCAAAAACGTACACCCTGCTAATGCTGGACCTACTTCAGTGAGTGCCATGACAGCTACTTGATCACGATCAGAATAAACTTCCCGCAGACTAGCAGCAATCATTTGATAGGTAATTCGCTCAACAATTCTACCCACAGAAGCAGTACCTTGCATAATTTCCACGTGATCATCCTTTTCTTCCCAAGTAAACGGGTCGTCTTCTTTATATCTATTACACACATAGACAACATCACCATAAACTTCCCACTGAGGACGAGGATACCATTTATCACGACCAATATCCACCACTTCACGAGCCCATTCCAACGCTGCAACACATCCATTAACTGCAGGCATTCGGGCACGACCCTCAAACTGCAGCAACCCCTCTTCCAACTGATTACCTGGCAAAGCAATAATATGACGCGGTCTTCGCGCGAGCGTAGTATACACATCAGTATCAGAACGCTTGGCACGACCCGCACGATAGTCATCAACCACAGCATACACTTCAGGAGCAAGCGCAGCCAACTGATGAATAGTAATATGCTGACTACTACAGAACGTTTTAATTCTTTCTTCTAAAGGAATATTGGTCATGCCTACCCATAAAAATAGTTATTTATAAAGATTCGTATCATAACTACTTAACAGTAACTAAATAAACTTCTTAACCTGCAAAGAATACTTTTTTAAACAGCCTCTAAACCAAAGAAACCATGGGACTTATCCAAAGCTACAAACAATTCTACCTCAAAAACCATGCCATCCTCCTCTGGATACCCATCATCGTAACTATCATCGCACTCTTCCTCATTTTCCAACACTATCAAACAACCGGCGACATCATGAACAAAGACGTTAGCCTCAAAGGAGGCATCACCGCAACTATTTACCAACCACAAGCATTCAACATACAAAACATCGAACAACAACTCCAACAAACCTTCGGCGACGTCGATGTAAAACAACTCGCAGAATTCGGCAGCGAACTACCCATAGGCATCATCGTAGAAACCACCAGCAGCGACGAAGAACTCCTCAAAAAAAGCCTAGAAACAGCACTCACCATTGAACTCACTGACGACAACTACAGCGTTGAAGTCGTCGGCAGCAGCCTCGGAGAAAGCTTCTACCAACAAATGGTCATCGCCATCCTCGTAGCATTCCTCTTCATGGGCATCGTCGTACTCATCATCTTCAGAAGTTTCATACCCAGCATTGCCGTCATCGGAGCAACATTTGCAGACATCGTCATAACGCTCGCCATTGTCAACATCATCGGCGTAAAAATATCCACCGCAGGCATATCAGCACTCCTCCTCCTCATAGGTTATAGCGTAGACTCCGACATCCTTCAAACCATAAAAATGCTCAAAAGAAAAGAAAACACGCTAGAAGAACGCATGTTTGAAAGCGTAAAAACAACACTTACCATGAGCCTCACCACCGTAACCGCACTCATCATAGGCTACATCATATCAACATCAAGCACCATCAAAGAAATGTTCCTTATCATGTTCATAGGACTCCTTGTAGATGCATTCTACACGTACTGGACAAACTCCAGCATACTCCTATGGTATGCGCGCAGGAGAAAGATATGAAAAAATTCTTCACCCTACGCGTCTGGATACTCATCTTTGCAATTATATTTGCCATCCTCGCCATCAGCCCACGACCATGGGCAAGCGGTGTTATCATCAACAGCATCGACGAAGGAAGCAAAGAAGCAGAACAAGGATTCACCCTAGGAGAAAAAATTCTCAGCATTAACAACCAGCCTATTATGACACTACAAGACTACCGCGAAGCAACACAACCCTACCAAGCAAAAACACAAAACATAACCATCACGACTACTGCAGAAACACTCGACATCAGCATCACGGACAACCTACCTTTCACCATCAACGAAAACCTGACCATCATTACCACAGAACAAGAAATCACCATCGGCAGCAACCTTACCAGCATCAACAACCAGCCCATAACCAGCATGAAAGACTACATCACAACCATAGAAAAAATCATGCCCGCAAAAACTATCACTCTACTTACCAACAAAAAAGAATACGCCTACCTCACACCAGGAACTATCAAACTCAACGTCGGACAAGCAAAAAAAAGCAACATCCAACAAGGACTAGAACTAGCAGGAGGAACACGCGTCGTCATAGCACCCTCAAGCAACCAAACTGTCACTGACAAAAACATCCAAGACCTTATCGCAGTCCTAGAAAACAGACTCAACGTTTACGGACTTGCAGACCTCAAAATACGAGCATCCAATGACCTAGCAGGAAACAAATTCGTCGTCGTAGAACTAGCAGGAGCAACACGAGAAGAAGTCAAAGAACTCATAGGACAACAAGGAAAATTCGAAGCAAAAATAGGCGACGAAACCGTCTTCATCGGAGGACAAGGAGACGTACCCTTCGTCTGCAGAGACGACGGAGCATGCTCAGGCATCGTACCACCCTGTATAGAAGAAGCACCACAACAATGGAGCTGCCAATTCAGATTCCAAATAAAACTCAGCCAAGCAGCAGCAGAACGACACGCACACGTCACCAACACCCTCACGATTAATGGCACACCTGGTGATACTTATCTCAGCAAAAACCTCGACATGTACCTTGACGGAAAACTCGTCAACAGCCTACGCATAGCAAGCGACCTGAAAGGACAAGCACTCACCGACATCGTCATCAACGGACCTGGCTACGGAACAACAGAACAAGAAGCAGCAGCAGAAGCCATCAAAGAAATGAACAAGCTACAAACTATCCTCATCACCGGAAGCCTACCATTAGAAATACACATCGTCAAAGCAGACACGATAAGCCCAGCACTCGGAAAAGAATTCCTCAACAACAGCATCACCGTAGGCATCATCGCACTCCTCCTGGTCGGCGGAGTAATCTACGCACGCTACAGAAAACTCAAAATAGCATTACCCATCATGATCATCGTCAGCAGCGAAATACTCATCACTCTAGGCGTAGCAGCACTCATCAACTGGAACCTCGACCTCGCAAGCATAGCAGGAATCATAGCAGCAGTAGGAACAGGCGTCGACGACCAAATCATCATGACTGACGAAGCACTACGCAAAGAAACAGAATTCCTCAACTGGAAACAAAAAATCAAACGAGCATTCAGTATCATCTTCGGATCAGCATTCACCATGATAGCAGCCATGATACCACTCTGGAACGCAGGAGCAGGACTTGTCAGAGGATTCGCCGTCACGACCATCATCGGCGTCATCATAGGCATACTCATCACACGACCAGCATTCGCCAGCATCATTTCTAGCTTATTAGAAGAATAACAACTTTAAATAGGAAGATTGACAGGCAACTCCATGTCTAAACTCTTACCTTTCAACAAACGCTTCTTAAAATTAATAACAGTAAGACCAACAATATTCCCTTCTTTATCACGATGCTCAAAAACATCATCATCAACTTCTCGCCCTACAGATTCAACAAGTCTCCCTAGAGTAATTTCTAATATATCACCTTCTTTATCGTAATGAATAACTATTTTTTTCATCGTATCACATCCACTTGGAAACTAGTAATAACAAAGCCACTACCATTTAAATATTTAACTAGGACCATAACATAACTGTTCTTCTCCTTCTCCCAAAGATAATAATAAACTATCATTGTATTAGACTTACTTGGACGAAGAATAACAGGATTTACCAACGCATTACGTATCTTTTCAACAGCATTACTCATAGTATAATGCTTACTAACAATATGCTTCCAACGCTCATGCGATAAGTGAATCAGCCTACCAGAACAATCTCTGACAACAAAAATGTTGACCATACTCTAGTTATCGAAAAATTCTAAATAAACCTTTCCCAGAAAAAACCGAAAACCTTACGAGAACATCTTAGGATAATAAAAAAGCACATCACGTAACGCAGAGCCATTCACCATACCATGCAAGACAGCATCTATAACCACACAACCCAAAGGGTACACCCCTCGCTGCATACGATACGCGGCACATACCATACCCGTACGCGTCTCACCCTTCTTACAATGCACCAACACTCGGCCTTCTAAACCTGCTATCGTTTTGACTATATTGTTCACATGACTAGGAGTCATCTCCCGACGACGATGAAAAGGAAACTGATGGATAGTCACGGAAGCATCATCAAACCAAGAAGACAACCAATCGCCAGGCACTAAAGAAACAATATGCTGAATACCATAAGTACCACGAAGATGATGAACCTGCGAAGGAAAAACAAGACCACTGCGAAACAACTTGTAGTCCACACAATTGAAATTTTTTGGTAGCAATGGAGCAGTCTTATCTAATTCAACAACATTCTGAGGGACAGGATCAACCGCCTTCCACGGCTCGCCAATAGGTTCATGATAACGAATAAGCATTAGAGCCTCAAACGGATTTTCAATAAAGAAATAAACATTCTCGGAATAGCACGACGCATATCTAAATGAGAATCAGGATTATCCTCCCATGTAATAGGAACTTCTTTAATTATAAACCCGCGCAGTTTCAACAAGTACAACACACCCACATCAAAAGCCCACCCGTGATTCTTTAACTCTGGCAAAATCTTCTGTAAAGCAGAACGCTTGAAAACCTTTGCACCCGCCTGCGTGTCAGAAAAATCCAACCCTAAAAGAACACGCACCAAAATATTAAGACCACGAGACGCTAAACGACGAAACACAGGCTGCGCACGAGTAACTCTTGCACCCTGCATCCAACGAGAACCCATGACACAATCAGCATGAACAGCTTGCTGCACAATAGCAAAAACCGTTTCTGGCTTGGTAGCATTATCAGCATCAACATATACAATAACATCACCCTTCGCCAGTCTAAAACCTTCAATAATAGCACCACCCTTACCCACCTTGAAAGGAATATTCTTCACCAGAAGCTCCCTATGCAAAACAGCCAAACCCTCAACAATCTTTACGGTAGTATCAGAACAATTATTAGGGACAACAATAACCTCAAAGGACTTACCCGACTGGCGAAAAAACTGCAGATAAGCCATAATGGTCGAGCGAATAACCTTTTCCTCATTCAACGCAGGAATAATAATCGACACATCCATACCCTCACGACCGCAAAACAGTTTATAACACTTACGGACGAGACAACTAGACAATAGTAACACTTAAATAATCACCATCCTCAACACCACCAATGCTAAGATTACGAAAACGACTAGCGGAAATCAGCATAGGCATAGCAGGACTTGCAGCAAGTGCATGCGATACAAAACCCCAAGAACCAATAATACTTCCACAAGGCCACCCGCAAGAAGTTCCTACTACATCCACTCCTAAAATAAAACCTATCCAGCAAGAACAACCAAAAGAGGTACAACTATCAGATAATCTACCACCAGAAAGACTCGTTGTAGAAAAAAAGACAGAAAACCATTATGAACTAAGAAAAACACGAGGACAAGCACCAAACATAGGATCCTTTGAAACAGGATACATACCCGAAGAAGCAAAAAACTATCTTGACATCCACACAAAAGTAACAGATAGTGATGGAGACCTTGAAGAACTCCTCCTTGAAGAAAGCACCGACGAAAACACCTGGAAAGAAATAGCACGAAGAAAAACTGAAAAAAAAGGAATTCTTATCGACGAAGGCTATGGGCTATATACCACCTTTAACATAACACAAACAACACTGGGGACCTACACCTACAGACTTACAGCAACAGACAAATACCACAACACCGACCAAAGTACAATAACACACACGTTCCAAGGAGGAACGACTGACAACGAACCAAACATAACAGCCATACTTTTCTTCAACAGTTTATGGACAGCAGAATCGAAAACACTAGGTTCCTTAGTACTCAACCTGCGAACAAGAGACCGAGGACCTAACGCTGGAATAAAAACCATATCTGTCACCAAAAATGGTGAGACTATCTTTACCCAATCAGGAGAAGAAAACAGAGACCTAGAAAAAAACATTATACTTACCTATGAGCCAGAAACAACAGCAGACTATACCATCAGCGTAACTGACCAAGGGAATAATACTACCACAGAAAAAAGAAAAATCATTTACGGCAAAAAAAGACAACCACCACGAGAAGGCATTGAAGAAACATTCCAAATTAAAGAAGATTGGGAAAGCAAAACATGCCTTATCACCCAAGGATTTGGAAGTTTCCCAGAAATAAGAACATTTTTAGGACCAGCATTTAGTCGAACAGACTGCACCGCAACATTCAATACCTTTGCCACAGATCTTGAAGGACTACAAACATTAGAACTCTTAGAAAGTAGAGACGAAAGAAAAACCTGGCAAAAAATACAAGAGCACACCCTAACAGGGAGTTACAGCTCACCCGAACTTAACGTAGAATGCGAAGAAGAAACCACACGCTACTACCAACTCTGCGTAGAAGACACTGACGGAAATAGCACATTATCATCAATTCTAAAAGTAAACTACCAACCAGAAAAAGAATTATTAGAAGACCAACTACCAAGGATTATACTACAACAACGACTAACAGGCCTACACCTACAAGCACTCGACACGGGAGGAAACAGAGGAATAACCCTGCTTACTATTACCAACAATAACACACCCATCTATTCGAGAACTATTGAAAGAATAGCAGACTATAGGACCCTAATCACCTGGGATGAACTGCAACCAACAACAGGAGACAATATTTATGATATCATTGTTAAAGACCAAGGAAATCACGAAACAAAAGAACAAATAACCATTACTGTAAAATGAACCCACCATCACTCCCCGACATTCTCGCAACACGCTACGCAACGCCAGAACTACAAGCAATATTCTCAGAAGAAGGAAAAATAATCTTAGAACGAGAATTGTGGATAACTGTCATGAAAGCACAACAAACACTAGGACTCCACATTCCCAGCGAAGCCATAACAGCATACGAGCAGGCCATACACAACATTGATCTCACACGCATTAAAGAACGAGAACGAGTCAAACGACACGACGTTGACGCACGCATCGACGAATTCAACCATGTCGCAGGGCACACATTCGTTCAC
>Ga0209542_10004928_pt1 | contig 27086 bp, 32 predicted proteins | sample RifCSPhighO2_01_FD_184028 | JGI IMG/M metagenome (GOLD analysis project Ga0209542, IMG submission 184028) | Soil microbial communities from Rifle, Colorado - Rifle CSP2_plank highO2_0.1 (SPAdes) (version 2) | ecosystem: Environmental > Terrestrial > Deep subsurface > Rock core/Sediment ...
TAGCTAAGGAAATTCTTCCAAAGTATCATTGCCTTGCATCATAAATAATTTCCTTAGCTACATCAATCATTTCTTGGCATAATGTCCTTATTTTATCTAAATATTTGTTATCTTTAATCTCCAAATCAATGCCGTAACTATATTCTTCTCTTGCCTCAATTATACTTTCTTCATGAATGTTCTGCTCTTCTTCATACTTCATTATAGACCTTCCCGTTAATCAAGTTACTAAAAAACGGGAAGGGATAGACAGAGCTTCCCTAAAAAAAGTAACACAATTAGTGGGAAGCTCTGTAACTCAATTATTTCTCTATTTATTTTTATTTTACCCTCTTCCCGTAAAGATTCTATCAGAGCAATAGTACAAGTTTGGTTCTTTGATTCGTAACCAAATTTAATAGCTATGGCAAGAAAACAATGATAAATCGAATAAAAACCAGCAGTTACTGACCAATCTGAAAAACCATTTTCTCTAAGAAAATTCAACAATTTTAGATTATGCATTGCTTTTTCTATATGGGCAACAGCGAGTTTCTGATTTGGTTCTACCTTAAATAAACCTCGATGGCGTAATTTCTTTTTCTGTTTTTTACATTCTTCAATCTCTTTTTCAGCTTTTCTTATGCACCAATCAATGTGTTTAGAAATTGGTGAATCCATTTATAACCCCCATATAATCATCATAACCATATAAAACAATTGCAGTCTTAATAATATCAATCATAGCTTTATTTTTATTTTTGAGATTTTCAATTAAATCATTTTTTGTAGCTTCAATTGAATGCATCTTCTTAGGGAGCATCTTCTGAATTTCTAAAATCTTATCTCTCACCTCTTTCACATCACTCTTATTTAAAATAACCATTAGATCTATATCTCTAGCTTGAGCATAATTTCTACTTGCAGAGCCATAAAATAAGATAATTCTTCCAGATTTGTTTAGAGATTTAAATTCTTCTTTCCACTTAAGATATTTCCTAGATTCGTTTATTAATATAAAAGCAATCAATTTTCTGACAATTTCTTCTCCAATATTGATTTTATAAATATAAGATTTACCAATTTTTTTACTAACTAAGATATCCTCCCTGTCAAGTTTCTTTAATAGCTTCATAGTTCCTACTTGAGATAAACCTATTTCTTTAGCCAAAGAATTTGCATTGTAATAACTAGTAAAGCTCTTATAAACCAACAATACTGTTTCCTGTTCTTTCTTAGTTAATTCTATCATTTTAGGTATAACTACTAGTTATTATATCATAACTTAAAGTTATTTATAAATCTTTCTTTAAACTTTATCACCACAAAAAATCATTTATGGACAAAACCGTATTTACTTAGCTTTATAAAGTTGCCCGTCGCTGTTGAAAAATCAGCAAATTATTGTTATCGTCGCTGAGCTTCAGAAAGCTAAGCTCTTACACAAAACCTTTGATTAAAGCACAAAGCAGGAGGTTTTATCCATTAGAGAAAACTGACAAAACCGTGCTACAATCATCAGTTTTATCTATATAATTCACTATACCTTCTTCCATCTTCTCAAGGTTCTTGTAGAACTTAGCAGCAATGTAAATACTATGACTCATTCTAATTCTTACCCACTTTTAACATTTGTTCCTTCAATCTTTTTAATGTTTTTCTACCTTCCTCAGTTTTATTTAAGCACCTATAGAACTCTCTAGAATTATGCATTTGTGAATTTATTATGACATTTTGCTGCTTGCTCCATACAACATCGCCCACGCTATTAATATAATTTGCCCAGAATTTGACAAAATTCTCTCTTTCTTCCTTATTATCTCTCCCCGGTTTCATAAATAGTCTCTTGCTTTCAATCATTCTTTTATAACCTCCCTCTTTAACTTTATTAATTCCTTATATTTATTAACTTTACTATAATCTATATGATTTTTAAATAATTCTTCAATATGCAATGCGTCCTCTGTATCTTTATCGCCAGTTAGATAATATCTTTTAAAAGCAATTTGCCTCTCCAAAGAAGATATCTTTATCTCACCGATCTTTAATACAACAATCAAATAATTACTAAATGTTTCTTCATCCAATTCATCTTTTGGGTATTTAATCTCGAAATTAGGAGCATAAGTTCCCTCAGCAGCAAATCTAATTGCTAAATGGTCATCAAGATAACTATAAAGTTCATCTTCATTTTCTGCATTAAGACACCAAAAATCATTTTTTATCAATTCTTTATAAAATTCAGAGAAAACTTGTTTATTTAAAGGTTTAATAAAGAGATCTACGTCTTCAGTTATTCTTGATCTCCCTAATAATATAGAAACGTAACCAGAAATTATAACATACTCTGTATATTTCTCCAGTATTCTTAAAAATTTTAAAACAAATACATCCAATTCACTCGGTATTTTTTCTAAAGCATATATCTTATTTCCTTTTAATTCCATGCAATGTAACGATAATCAAGAGTTTAAATTATTTTGTAATCTCTATAACATCAGAACAAAATTCTTTGGGCAGACTTCTTATTTTCATCTTTTAAATCTCTCCAAAGGGTTATCCTGCTTCATAAACAATATTTTTGGTCGCATCAATCATTTCTTGGCACAATTTTTCTACTTTGCCTAAATATTTGTTATCTTTATGCTTGTTAAGAAATTATTAGATTTTATTTATATTTATGCGAATAATACTCCGACTTTATGCACTGTAGATGCATAAAAGGCACATTTATGCACAACGGATATAGTATACTAAACGAATGATATAAATACAGAGATTCCCGATAATTTGGTTACCTTTAGTTCGGTAATCTCTGTCTATACATTCCCGTTTTTTAGTAACTGAATCAACGGGAATGTCTATATTGGTGCTGTTTCCTTTATATGAAAGGAGGTAGTATAGAGATTTAGGGTAATTGAGTTATAGACATTTTACTTGATTTGGTTACCATAGTGTAAAATGTCTTATTAGAGAATTTACACTCTATAAGTAACTTAATTATGTAAATTCTCTATACTTTTTGTCCCTAAATCTCTAATGGACAATTAGGAAAACCAAGTAACCTAATCAACCTAATTGTCCATAACAGATAATCGTCATCGTGGCTTCAGAACCCTAAGCAAATACCTTTTTAAGGAAAGCTTAAATAGATAATTTTGTTTTTACTGCAATGATAAATGCGTATTTTTTAGGGGATAGAATAACTTCTGTATCTGAAGAAGCGTTTTCTTCATTTGAAAGATCGAGGTTTGGAGAGAAGTTGAAAGGAAAAATTGAATACTCATTTGTTGAAGCTTTATTTTTGTTTTCAGAGGGAAAAATGGAGATTTTTATAGGGAAAAAGAAAGTTGGGGAAGAGGAGCTGATAAGGAAAATAAAGAAGATTGATAGGAAAATAGAGACTAAACTTTCGGTTTTTTCTGATTTGAGAAAGAAGGGTTATATTGTTAAGACTGCCTTGAAATTTGGGGCAGAGTTTAGGATTTATGAAAAAGGAGTTAAGCCTGGGAAGGATCATGCGAGGTGGATATTATATACGACTAGGGAGAATGAGAATATAGATTGGCATGATTTTTCTGCTAAGAACAGGGTCGCTCATTCTACGAAGAAGAATCTACTTATTGGAATTGTGGATGAAGAAGGGGATGTTACATACTATGAAGTAAGGTGGGAAAGACCTTAGTAATCTAGGATTTGACTATAGGCTTTGCGTGAGATTTGATTATTCCTGCTCGTATAATTAATTTTAGAATTATCTTTCTTCCTGTCTTATCATTGGGGTTTGTACTATTTAAATAAATATGAGCTAAAACATAGAAAAATTTATTAATAACCAACGCTATTGATGATATAGATAAAACTGATGATTGTAGCACGGTTTTGTCAGTTTTCTCTAATGGATAAAACCTCCTGCTTTGTGCTTTAATCAAAGGTTTTATCCATATTATGAGAAAAGAGAACTTAAAAAGAGCAGAGAAGCATTTTGTTTCCTATTGTTTTTTATGAAAATACCTGAATCTCACGCAAAACCTTGACTATAAAAATATTTATAACAAGAGCATTTCTATTAATGAAATGGTTGACATGTTAAAAATGAATAGAGACAGGGATAGGATATTGTCAGCTATAAGGATGAGGGGGCCTAGCGTTCCTGTGGGAATTGCAAAGAGCGTAGGGATAAGTCCATTGTTTGCATCTGCTTTTTTATCTGAATTGAGGGGGGAGGAGAAATTAAGGGTAAGTGATATGAAAGTTGGCAGTTCACCCCTTTATTATTTGCCTGGACAAGAGGCAATGCTTGAGAATTTTATTGAACATTTGAACCAGAAGGAGATAGAGGCTTTTAGATTGTTAAAGAATAATAAGTTACTTGTAGATAGTGAGCAAACTCCTGTTATGAGAGTTGCATTGAGGGCGATAAAGGACTTTGCTGTTCCTCTTAAAATAAATGTTGAGGGAGAACCTAAGATTTTTTGGAAACATTTTGGAGTGAGCGATGTAGAATTTGAAGAAATTTTTAAAGATAGAGTTTTAGGAGGAGGAAAGAAGGAAAGAATTGAGGAAATTGTTAAGGAAGAAAAAGAAATTGGGAAGGCAATTGAGGGAGAGAAATTGGCTTTGACTGAGGAGATTAAAACAGAAGAGAAATTAATTGAGGAAATAAAAAAAGATATTATAGAGAGTGTTGAAAAGAAACCTGAGGAAAAGAGAAAAACTGAGAAAAAACGCAAAAGGAAAAAGGTTGAGGATATTAAGGAAAAAGAGGGGAGAATTAAGGAAGAAAAAGATATTGTCGTGAAAGAATTGAAAGAGGCAGTTGAGAAGAAGATTCAGGAAACTGAATTTGGAAAGAATGTTAAAGATTATTTGTCTGGAAGGGGGATTGAGGTTTTAGAGGTAATTATAAACAAGAAGAAAGAGTATATTGCAAAAATCAGGGTAGACCATATTTTTGGGAAACAGGAATATTTTTTGATTGCGAAGGATAAGAAAAATGTTTCTGATAATGATTTAACGGTTGCTTTGCAGAAAGCTCAGAGTGAGAAGATGCCTGCTATTGTAATGTCTCTTAAAGAGCTGAACAAAAAAGGAAAGGAGTATGTTTCTCAATGGGGTAATTTAGTGAAGTTTGAGAAGATGGAGTTCAAGGAAAAAAAGTGAGAGAAATCTTTAAATAACCTCGTTTTCAAATGTTTAGATGGGAAGAGTAAAGTCTTCAATGATTAAGCGCGCTGCCACACAGCTTTATGAGGGAATCGATGTTTTTAGTAGTAGCTTTGAACACAACAAAAAACTTTTAAATGGAGACATGCCTTCTAAGTCAACAAGAAATAAGATTGCAGGACAACTTGTAAACTTGGCTAATAAGGAGAAAGCTAGAAAGGAAAAGAAGGAGACTGAAGATGGAACAACAAACAAACCTGAAAGCGAATAAAGAGAACAAACCAAAGATAATTGAGGGAGAAAACAGTAATGTTATATTTGTGGGAAGTAAGCCTCTTGTGAATTATATAAGGGGAGTTATTACTCAGTTTAATAGAAGGGATGCTAAAGAAGTTTTAATAAAATCAAGGGGCAAATTCATATCAAGGGCGGTTGATATTGCAGAGATTGCTAAAAGGTCGCTTGAAGGCAAGAAGATTCATGTTAAAAGTATAAATATTTCTAGCGAAAGTTTTGAAACAGAGGGGAAAAGAACTAATATTTCTACGATGGATATTGTATTGAGCGTTTGATTATTCTCTTTTTTAATCGTCTCTATCTTTGGACTTTTTCTTTTCTTGGTTTGCTAATATTTTATCTATTTTTTCTTCGATTCTGATTATATCCTCTTTAATGTTTTTAACTTCTTTCGTTCTTTTTGTATTGAATAAAACGTTAATTACATGAAAAATTAACCAAATTAAAATAATAACTCCTATTGTTTTAAGCCATAGGCCTATCTGACCCAAAACTACTAAAATATCGCTAGCTATTTCAGGAGTTGCTGTAATTGTGTTTACAATATCGCCTATTGTCATGATTTATTAAAGAATTAAGAGTATATTAATCTTAGGCTTATTAGTATTTGTTTAAAGAACATTTTAAAAAGCCTTTTTTTCTTGTCATTTAGAAGGCTCTGTAGCTTAGTGGTAGAGCGCGTGTCTCATGAGCACGAGGTCGGGAGTTCAATTCTCCCCAGAGCCATAAAGTTTTTAAATAGCATATTCTAATGTATTTTATGGTAAATTATATAATTGAATATGAAGGATATCCAAGCAGGGATTTAGATGAAAGACTATATGGTGCTGCTCTGAACTTATTAAGAGCTACTAATTTTGAACTTCAAGCTACAGTAAATAGAGTTGATGCAGCTTTAGAAAGAATGGCAGCAAGAGATATAGATAAAACTGATGATTGTAGCACGGTTTTGTCAGTTTTCTCTAATGGATAAAACCTCCTGCTTTGTGCTTTAATCAAAGGTTTTATCCATAAATTGGCAGCGATATATCGCGATGTAGGAAGAATTTCTTAATTATAATTATTATTGGGAAGATAAAGGAGAGAAATTTTTTTGTTGATTTATAGGAAAAGAAATTAATTTTCGTATCTTTCTTTTCCTATCTATCAAGGGAAAAACATCCGGAAATTTATCTCCCTTGATATAATAAGTATAAATTAAAGACTAATGTTAAGAAATCAATCTTAACTTTTTAAGGTTTTTAGGAAATCATTTGGCTGCATAATCTTTATTTCTCTAAATTCCAACATATTTAACAAATGTTTATCATATGAGATAATATAATCTACTTTTCCATCTAAAGCAACCTCTAGAATTATATTCTCTTTTGGATTATCTTTTACAATGTCTAATTTGGACTTTGTTTCAATCAAATTGGAAATGCTTAATATTGTTCTGATTAAATCTTCAATTTTCTCATTTCTATCGATTATAGATCTTTGAAATTTTTCTTCTTTATTTAAAACATTTACAATTTCTTTAATAATGTTCTGAGACATCATGATATTTATTTTATTTTTAATGCACAATTCAACTATTTTATATGCTTCTCCCTTCCAGAAAATAGCTGAAAGCCAGACATTTGTGTCTAGGACAACTTTCATTTTATCTCCTCTTTGACTCCAAGATTATTTTTTGTAAGTTTTCTTCTGTGAACTTTGATTTTTCTGTAGCTTCTCTGAAAGGTCTTGTTGCTTCTTCCCAACTCTTAATTTTTGGAATTTCAATCTTTTTCAATAGTAAAGTATTGTTCTGAGAATTAATAATGATTAAGTTACCATCTTTCAAATCTAATTCTTCTCGCATTCCTTTTGGAATCACTACTTGTCCTTTTGAGCTTATTCTTGTTATTTCTTGCATGTAAGAATGTAAGAATCTGTTGTTTATAAATTTTTTGGTCATACTTTCTTACTAGGCGATAATTTTCAAACCATCATTTTCTTTTCTTGGAAGGATATGAATATGAACGTGTTTAACGACTTGACCTGCCGGCTCCAAATTATTCATTAAAATGTTAAAGCCATCCCCTTGTTTGTTGTCTAGAATTTTTGAGGCAATTTGTTTTGTGAAAGTTAATAGTTCTTCTCCGAGGTTATTTGGAATGTCTAAAAGAGTAACGAAGTGTTTTTTTGAGATAATTAGAGTATGGCCTTTTGTTTTTTGGTTTGCATCTAGAAAAGCCAGAAAATTGTTTGATTCTGCTATTTTCTCTGCTTTTATCTTGCCTTGGGCAATTTTACAGAATATGCAGTTATGGAGAATTCGGTTGATTATGTTACCATTCATTCGAATTCTCCAGACAGAGGATTTGAAAAGACAGTAGCCCAATTAACCAAATCCTCTGTATCTTCTATTTTATTCATGGAAGGGAATAGTTTATTGGGGATTTAAAGTTTTGCGTTAATCTGTATTTACTTAGCTTTACAAAGTTGCGAAGGACTTTTTTAATTTACATCTAGAAATAGCCTTATTTTTTTAATGCTTTAAAGAATTTAATTGATTGAACTATTATTAATAAACGTCTATGGCAAGTATAGAGAAAACCGATAATTGCCGCACTGCTTAACCGGTTTTCTCTAATGGATAAAACCTTCTGTTTTGTGTCTTACAGAGATTCCCGATAATTTGGTTACATTTAGTTCGGCAATCTCTGTCTATACATTCCCGTTTTTTAGTAACTGAATCAACGGGAATGTCTATAATTAAAGATTTTATCCGTAATTGGCTATTTTTCTTACAAACATTTTAAAAAATTATTTCTTACTTCATAAAGATGAGCAGATACGTTAATCTTTAAAGTAACTATAAGGCCATTTTCTTTATAGACGACAAAAAGCTATATGATTACATCGAAAAATAGCCAATTATCTCAATTTTAGAAGAATCTAATTGATTATAGGAGATAACTTTAATTTTCGTAAATCCCTAAAGTTATCCCCTATCTAGCAAATATAGAGATTTCCGATGATTGTATTAGAATTTAGTTCGGAAATCTCTAATACATCTTTTCCTAAAAATCTAACCCAATCAAGGAAAAGATGTATAACAATTCTCTTCCGTCTATTAATGTTATTTGCTATAATAAAACATTAATAGACGACAATTAAAGTAGGTGTAAATGATATATGTAAAAGTTGAGGATTAAATTGGGAATTTGCCTTTATAGTTACTCTTTAAAAACACTCTTGTAGAAGGAATCCTTCAATAATTCACGATTGACTTTTTCCTTTTTGTGGTCCAGCCCGAGCAGCATAGAGAGCAATGAAGACTTTTCCTTGTTGAAAGTCAGAGAAGCAGAGAGATTGTTAATTTCTTTTGCTAGAGGGCTTTTCTTTTTATAAATTGTCTGGGGGATTCGTGTGAATAAAGATTTTACTGCATTTTTGTCATCCGGGATCTTCGCAATAACTGGAATTCCCAATGCTTCTTCTATATCTTCCAAAGATAGCTCGAATTTGGGATTTCTTATTTTGTTTATTATTATTCCAGCAACAGGCCTGCCTCTTTGTTTTGCGAGTTTTGCTGCTTTCAGCGAACAAGATAATGTCGGATAATCTGGAGTTGTGACAACAAATAGAATGTTTGAAGCTAGGATAGTTGATAAAGCTTCATCGTTTAAATTTGGAGAAGAATCTAAAATAACAAAATCATATCTTCTCTTTATTGAGTTAATTTTATCTTTCAGTTTTAAATAATTTAATGATTTATTGTAAATATAACTTCCAGGGATAATATCTACTCCGAATTTATTTTGGATTGCGCTTTGGATTCTTATTTTATTGTCTAATACATGGTGAATTGTTTTTTCAGGCTCAAGAATATCCATGTGCAGACCTAGATTAGGAGCTGTGAAGTTTGTGTCTATCAAGAGAACTTTTTTATTATAAGAATTTACAAGATCGGCGGCAAGAGAAGAAGATATTGTTGTTTTTCCAACTCCCCCTTTTATGGCAATGATGCCTAAAGTCTTACTCATCCATGGGAAAGAAAATTAGAGATTAAAAAGGTTTTGTTTTCATATTATAGACATTCCCGTTGATTCAGTTACTAAAAAACGGGAATGTATAGACAGAGATTACCGAACTAAAGGTAACCAAATTATCGGGAATCTCTGTATTTTAATTCTTTAGTCTTGAATGAGATTAGGAAGAAGAAGAACATATAGGCTGCAAATAAAATAAATAAATATTTGAAAGGAAGTATTAAAAGAAGGGAGGACGCGAGTAATTTTCCTATTAATATTGTTGTATTCGCATTTGTGTTGTATGGACCAAAATATTTGGCAGTATCATTTTTGTTAAGAATTTGAAGGAAATATGCTTCTGTTGTGGGTTCTAGGAAAGCCATTCCGAAACTTGCTAATGATAAGATAGCTAAAATTAGAAAAACATTAGATATGAAGAAAGATAATAAACAAAACAAAGCAGTTATTAAATATCCTAAGATAAATATTTTCTTGTAACCTATTTTTGAGGTTCTTTTACTTATATAATATTCTGTTAAAATTAATGGAATAGAGGTTGCAAAGATAAAATATCCAATTTCTTTTGTCGTAAAATTATTAATTTTCATATATAAAGGAATGAAAAGGAAAATGAAAGTCCACCATAATTGTACCCCTCCGCCTACAAGGTATGCTACAACTCTATTTTTGTTTCTGAAATAGTGTATGAAATTTTTTATTACATTAGAATCTAATTTTTTTGATGTTCTTGAATCTTTAATGGCTGAGATTCTGTAAATAAAGTATGCAGTGAAGAAAAATAATGATCCCGCTATAAAGACAAGAGAATATCCTGATCCTGATGAAAGATAACCTGCTAGTAATGGGCCAATTAGGAAAGCGATGTTTGCGAAAGTGTACATTAAGCCTTCACTTTTAGAGAGGGATTTTCTTGGTTGAGTATCTTTAATAATAATTCCGTTGATTGTTATTCTAATTGACTGTATTATTATTGTAGCAATAGAAATTAAGACAACAATTAGAAGAGATTTTGTTACAAATGCAAAGAATAAATGGGAGATTGCAGTAAGGAAAAGTGTTATGGAAAATAGTTTTCCTTTATCGTATTTTTCAACTAATGGCACAAAGGCAAAATATGAAAAAAATGAAATTAATGTTAATAAAGAAGAAATATATCCTGTTGTTGATGTACTTTCTACAAAGCTATTAAGGTATAATGCCCAAATAGTCATTATTGTTGCGTTTCCAAGAGCTAGGAAGAATCTTATTGAAATCAAAGCTTGAATGCTTTTTGTTTTTGGGGTCCTTTCTTTGTGCTTGTGTATCATACCCATATTATTTAATAGGCGGGGGGGTTTTTAAGGGTTGTTTCTGAAAGGTTTTTATAGCCATCACAATTATGGAAATAAGGGCCTGTAGTTAAACGGTAGAATGTTCGACTGGCAGTCGAAAGATTTGGGTTCGATTCCCGGCAGGTCCATATTTAATAATGCAGAGATTCCCTATGATTATATCAAGGGAAATAAATTTCCGGATGTTTTTCCCTTGATAGATAGGAAAAGAAAGATACGAAAATTAATTTCTTTTCCTATAGAGAAGTTTGAATAATTCCAAGTTTATGAAGGAATTTTCAAACTTATCATTAAGGAAGTTTGATTTTTGCAAACTTCTCTATAGGTTACATTTTGTTGTGGTATCACTGTCTATACATTCCCGTTTTTTAGTAACACAATTATGGAGCATTCTGGTAATTGGATTACATTTAGTCCAGAATCTCTTATGGACAATTCTGAAAACTGCGATGTAATCAACAGAATTGTCCATAACTGGAATGTCTATATAGCAATTCTAAAGCGCATATGGTTGAGTCAGAAGATATATGCCGTATTTTATTTAGGCAATCATGCAACACAGCAGAATTTTAATGGAAAAAATAAAAATTTATTTTTATTTTTCCAATAGATTTAATTTATCATCATGTTCTTCAATTTTTCTAGATATTTTATCTAGGTTGTTCTTTAGATAATCAGTTCTTTTATACATTATATTCATAAAATTGATTGCTTTTTGATAGAATGCTCCGACTATAAATGCTACTGTAATTATGGGCATTAAATTTATCCATTCTGGACTATTGATAATGCCGGTCAGTTTTCCAATTATATATAAAAAAAGTATAGTCATACCAATCCAGATAATTATGTCATAAATGTCCTTTTTTACCACAAATTGTTGAAGGGAAAGAAGTATTTATATACATCTTTTCACTGATTGGGTTAGATTTTCAGGAAAAGATGTATTAGAGATTTCCGAACTAAATTCTATAGATAATTTTGGAGGATATATAGAGATTCCCTCTAATTTGGCCACTCTACAATCGGGGATCTCTAATAGACATTTCCGAACGAAAGGTGATACAATCAACGGGAATGTCTATATGACAATTTAGCCAAAATTCTCTAATAAGACAATTTCGATTTATGTCATATAAGCCACGAAATTGTCTATAACACAATCATCGGAAATCTCTATAGAGGACTTTGAATAACTTCCTATTCCGCAGCATTTCGTGGGGGTTTTCAAAGGACTTCTTAGAGAGTTTTGGGGTTTTTCAAAACTCTCTATATTTACTTTATTTATTTCTTCTAGCACTTGATGATTTCTTATCTGAATGTTTGGAAACGCCTTGGGGATTTGAGATTCTGATTACAAAGTAATATACTAACGCTCCAATCCATGTTAAAAGAATTACTGCTAAAATCCAGATTATCTTTTCTGTTTCATTTTTGAATTTTCTCTGGATGCAGTCAACAATCATCCATATCCAGAAAGCTGTAATTAAGAGCATTATTGCAATTCCAATTAGCTTGAAGACTACCATAAAGGGGAAAAATATGATATTGAAGACCATAAGAAATTAAGGAAGAAGAAGTTTTTAATATTTACTATGGGCAATTCTGTTAATTATATCACTAGTTTTTCAGAATTGTCCATAACACAATTAACGGGAATGTCTATAATAACTTAATTGTTTATAAGTATAGAGAAAATCGATAATTGCCGCACTGCTTAACCGGTTTTCTCTAATGGACAAAACCTATTTTGTTGTGCTATTATTAAAGGTTTTATCCATACTATTGTAATCGTTTTAGAGAAAAATTTTATAATTGTTTATGGATTTATCCTCTTCTTCGGTCTCTATGGTTGTGATTTTGCTGGATTTTTTCTGCTCTAAAATAAATTCTTTGTTGTTCTCTTAGAATATGTTGCTTATCATTATCATTGATTACATAGCAGCTTATCCTTTCTTCTAATTCCCTCATTCGTCTTACAACATAATGTCCTGCAGGAGGATATGTTATATTGCTTGGTACTCTTTTACTACCAATTTCTAATTCTTCATCCATATAATATATATGTTTTCAGAGTTTAAAAAGATTTATCTTTTTTTACGATTGGCTTTCCGGCTTTTTCAAATTCTATTTTATCATTTAACAAGTCGTGAATGGTCTTTCTTAAGTCTTTAATAGGAATACGAATTTGTTTTTCTGTGTCTCTATCCCTTAGGGTTGCATCTTTATGGCTTATTGAGTCAAAGTCTATTGTTATGGTAAATGGAGTGCCTGTTGTTGAGGAGCGCAGATAACGCCGGCCTATGCTTCCTGATTCGTCGTATTCTACAATGAAGTCTCGTTCTAATTCTTCTTTGACATCCTTTGCTATCTTTATTAACTCTGGCTTTTTAAGAAGAGGGAAAACTGAAATGTCGATTGGAGACATGTGGTAAGGTATTGAGAAAGTTGTTTTTCCTTCTTCTTCTGATTTCTTTTCGTAGAATAAGTCTATTAAAGCGTAAGTTGGCCTGTCTGTTCCGAAAGCTATTTCTAGGACATAAGGAGTGAACTTCTCGCCATTTTCTCTTTGAGCTTCTAAATTTATTTTTGAGAATTTAGAATGTTGTTTTAAATCATAGTCTGTTCTGTCATGGACTCCACACATTTCTGTCCAGCCGAAGGCGTTTAGTTTTATTTCAATATCCCAGGCATCGTCTGCATAGAATGCTTTTTCATTAGGATTATGCTGCCTTAATCTTATATTTTCTTTTGGCATTCCAAAATTTACAAATTGCATGTAAGCGAGATAAATGCACCACCCATAAGCCTGGCTTTTTATGAAACCTTTTTTTAATGCTTCTTCAACAGAGAGATTATTTGGTTTTTTATTTTCTTGTTGAGACTTGTGATCCCAAAATGGAAGAATTTCTGATTTGATTTCTTGATATTGTTCCCAGGAGTTCTTTTGCAATGGGTCGAGAAATATTTGGCCTTCTGCTTGTGTAAACTCTCTTCCTCTTAGAACGCCTTGTCTTGGGGAGATTTCATTTCTATAGGCTTTGCCTATTTGGAAAACTCCAAATGGAATTTTTTTTCTAAAATAATTATAATATCTAAGGAAAGGAAGATAAGTTACTGTTGCTGTTTCTGGTCTTAATGAAGCTTCATTGCCTGCAACAAGAGTTTTTATCATTAAACTTTGAGTTTCTATTTTGTTTTCAAAATGAGATTTACAGGAAGGGCAAACGATATTATGTTTTTTTATAAAATCAAGGATTTCTTCATTTGAGAAAGAGTCTGCTGAAATATCATTGGATTCTTCAATTAATTTATCTGCGCGAAAAGCTGAGCTACATTTAGAACATTTAATTATTCTGTCTTTAAAAGTATCTAAATGACCTGAAGCTTTCCAGACAATGTCTGGCATAATAGTTGGGCCTTCTATTTCCCTTAAATTGTAGGAATTGAAGATTTTTCTTACGGAATTCTCGACTTTATTTTTTAATAATTTGCCTAAAGGGCCGTAGGTATAGAAACCTGCAAGTCCGCCGTAGATTTCAGGAGAGGGTCCCCAAATTAGTCCTGCTTCTTGAATAAAACTTGAGAAGTCTTTTGTTTCCCCCCTAGTTTTGTTCTCTTTACTTTCTTTCATAATTGTTTCTTTAGAAACAGGAGGCTTTAAATTTTTGCTTTTACAGAAAATTTGATTAATGGGGATACCTTTTTTTTCAAATTTACTGTCTGGAGAATTTGAATGAAGAGTGACAAAATTAACCGAATTCTCCATATATCACCAAATCCTTCGGATTTGTACTCCACACTAAAGTGTGGAGTTTGCTAAGGATTTGGGGAGAACCGGGAGAAATCGACAAACACTAACTCCAGCTTAAAAGCTGGAGATTTCTCACGTGTATTAAAGATTCGGAAGAAATCGGCTTTGCGTGAGATAAGATTATTTCCTAAGAATTATCCCATTTCATTCAAACCCTTGAAGAGGAGGTTTAATTCAAACTAAAATAGATGAACTAAACGTCCTCCCCCGGGCAAAAAGAGGTGATAATAATCTAATATATTTTGAGTATTTAAACTTTTCGGTTTGTTGTAACTTCTAAATGGAAACAAATAATTTTTGCATTCTTGTGTGGCAAATGAATGTCGTCATTTTTTGGGTAGGTTCGTTTAATGGTTTATTCTATTACATACGAAGAGTTTTAAATGTTGTTTGTTTAAAAGAATGGATGGAATATGATTTTGAAGGAGGATTTGATAGTTTTGACTTTGAGAAAGAGGTTGAGGAAGAAGAAAATAGTGTGAAAAAACCTGAAATACCTAAAGTTGGACAGGAACAAATTCATAGGTTATTATTTGGAGATCAATTGAGCTGGCAGGCGATTATTTATGATTTGATCAATACAGAACAGCTAGATCCTTGGGATATTGACCTGGTTGTTTTGTCTGTTAAATTTTTGGAAAAGGTTAGAGAGTTGGAAGAAGCGAATTTTTTTGTTTCTTCTAAAGTGTTATTTGCTACTTCTTTGTTGCTGAGGATTAAAACAGAAATAGTCTTGAATCAATATTTGCCTAATCTAGATGATATTTTATTTGGGAGGAAGGAAGAGAAAAAATATGTTCAAGAAAGATTGGAATTGGATGAAGATGTTCCTGAGCTAGTGCCAAAGAGTCCTTTGCCTAGATTTAGGAAAGTTACTTTGCAAGAGCTGATGTCTGCATTGGGAAAGGCTATCACAACTGAAAACAGAAGAATTAGAAAGATAATCACCACAAGACAACAGGAGATTGAGACTGCCATTGCTTTACCAAGAGGGCAGATAAATATAAAAGAAAAAATAAGAGAGGTTTATTCAAGGTTAAGAAATATATTTGCTTCTAACAGAAACAAGATTGCTTTTTCAAGTTTGACTGAAAAGAATGGGGGGGACAAGATTGGGACTTTCGTGCCATTGCTTCATTTAGATTATCAACATAAGGTATTTTTAGAGCAGGAGAATCATTTTGACGAAATATGGATTTGGATGAAACAATTTTATGATGAAAAAAATAAAGAAGAGTTGGAGAGGTTGAAAAAGGAAGTCGAACTTGCTTTTGCGGAAGATGCTGTTGGCGAAGCAGCAGAAGAAGTTTTTGAGAGGGAAGAAAAAATGGAAGATGAAGAAGATGAATTTTTAGAATCTAGTGGAGAATTTGGACCAAGAAGAGAAAAAGCTGAAGAATAGTTGTTTTGAATACAAATGTTTAAAAGATTTGAAGAGGTTTTGAGGAAATGGTTTTGGGAGATTCACTTTTAGAAGATGCTTTAAATAATCTTGGGAGAGTTGCTGAGGAAAATGAGCGAAGAGAACAAGAATGTAGAACAAAAGCAGATGTATCTTACAATTTTTTGTCTGATGTCGCTAGAGATTTAATTGGGGATTCTAGAACAAGAAAATTTTTTGATAACAATAAAGAGGTTATTTTATTTGACTTTCCGGTTAGAAACGGTCAGAGAACTGGAGTTGGTTTTGTTATGGAAGACAGATTAAAAGTTAGAGTTGGAAGCGAATTTGTTACAGAAGAAAAAGGGTTTTATGAAGCATTTAAAAGATATTCTGGGATTATAGATTATGAAGGAATTAAAGAGTTTTTAGATGAAATTAGCAGGGAAGAAATATTGAAGAAAATTGCAAGTTATTCTATAGAGTGAATGATTTATGGCAGAGAAGTGCAATCTAAAGAATTGCAATAGTTTTCTCCGAATTGCGGCTCACAAACACTATTTCTGTTTGTGCAATAAAAAGAGCCATTATAATTATTAGTACAACCTGGCTTTGCAGGGAAAATAGCTTCAGCCATCGTTAATCCTTGTGCACATACATCCCTTTTTTGTCTTGAACCTTCTTTACCGAGGCCAATAATGGGGCAATCGTTACCACAGTTTGAATATTGTTCTCCTCGAACAACATCGCAAATTCCATTGGAATTGCATATGGACTCTTGACGACAATGGAATTGATATGTATCATTCAAAACAGGAGTAAAATCTTGTATGGACAGAGGGTCAAAAGTAACTAATTTATTTGAAGTATAAAGATTATCACATCCTTGATCCATAATGCGTTCGCTTCTTGAATTTAAAAAGTAATTCTGAGTAAAATTATTATTATTTGATAAAAAATCTCGATTAACATTGGAAAACATGGGGAAAAAAGACATTCTAAGGTCGTTTATTGATTGCCAACCTAAATTATCTTTCAAGACTGAATACCTCCCAATTATATTGTTATAGAAAAGATTAGAGTTTACATTATTTCTAAGTTCAATTTCATCGCCTTGGAACTGGCAAAAATAATTAGTAAAAATATAATTTCCATTCTCTTGGCGTAGATATGGATAACCTACAGGGCCTGGCCTGTTATATTTATAGTCATTATAAATACTGCCTTGAGGAGACCAGCAGTCAAACCAAAATGGTATATTTTCTTTGTTATTATCAATAACAATATTATCACTAAACCTATTATGATCGCTAAAACCATAAATCCACATGCCCCGCAAACGATTTTGGTAAAACATATTCTGTTCAATAGCATTATAATCGGATCTTTCGACCCTTAATGCTGAAATATTGCTATATCTTATCGTATTATTACGAATAGTGATATTAGATGAGCAGAATAAGCCAATGCCTTGATAATTATTTGACAAAAAATTATTTTCAAGTAGAATATCATGGGCATCATCCTGACATCCTTCTCCTATAAGATTATATCCAGTTACACGAATACTATAATACCCATTATCAAAAAGGTAATTACCATAAACAGTTGTGTTGTAAGCCCAAGTGCCAAGCAAAAAACCAAAATCAAAATTAATAATAATGCTGGAAACAATGCGATTATGGGCATTGGAAAAAGTAACGGCATAAACGCCTATTTCTTTGTCACCCCATAATGTGAGATTTTCCAATATTACGTAAGAACTACGAATATCAAACATGTAGCCTGTAATGTCTTGAGATTCAAGAATAACCTCTCCAAGAGAAGATGATTTTATTATTACATTATTTTTTGTGATAGTTATGGGTGTTTTTATTTTGTACCTTCCAGCAGGGATTATTATTTCTCCACCTTCTTGTGGCAAATTATTAATTTGAGCTTGTAAAGTTAGAGCATAGTCAGCACCCCCATTCATTAATTGCAAACTATTCTCTAACTTTACAAGCTCAAATTAATTTGAAAATTGAGTCTGAGCCTGAGAAAGCTTTAATTCTATTATGTTCTGGATATTATTCTCTAAACAATCTTCGTCAACTGTTCCGTCGCAGTTTTCATCGATGTTGTTGTCACAAATTTCATTCAAAGGTTCTCCTAGGACGCATACTTGTTCTGTGCCATCCACACAACTATTAATTGTTCTATAACACGCCCCTATTCCACAATTTAGATTATCAATATTTTCATCTATCTGTTCATTACAATTATTATCTTCACCATCACATATTTCAGGATTTTGAGTGCAGCCATTATCTTTAATTAAGGAATTATCCTGACAATTTATTGGAGAAGATGGAAGTTCGCAGGTAAAGATATTGCCTTGAGAGTCTTTTAAGATTGCTGTTATTCTTGCTGTTTTTGGTTTTTGTTGTATTAATTTAGGAATTTTTATTTGAGTAGTCTCTAATTCTCTGGGCGCCGGGATTTCTGAAGCATTATTTGCACCATCTTCAAATTCTACTATTCCTAGAATTTTAGAAGGATTACCCCTTATTAATTGAGCGTTAATTATTACTTTATCTGATGTGTTTGTGCAGGAAATTGGTTTTATTTCTATAAATAAACATTCTTTTTGCAAATCAAATTTATTTCCCGCATTTGTAATAGTTGGATTTACAACATTCCAGATTAAAGTTGCAGAGCCTAAAACAATAACTATCATAACTGCTATTACTATTATATTTGCTATCCCTCTTTTTTTCATTTTTATTTCAGCTTGTTAATCAATTGTTTTTCTGTTAAGAGATTTTCTTTGCCTGAAGACATGTTCTTAAGCTTAAATTTCTTTTTCCCTATTTCTTCTTCACCTATGAAAATAACATTTGGAATCTTTAGAGAGTTTGCGTATTCCAACGCTTTGCTTGGCTTACCAAATTCAATTGAGCAGGAAATATCCGATTTCCTTAATTTTTGAGCTAGTTTTATTGTTGGAATGTCTTGAGATATGGAAATTAAAAGAGTTTTTGGGATTGGTTCGACATTTATAAAGGCAAGTTCTGTGATTCTTTCTAACCCTAAAGAAATTCCAACTGCTGGAATTTCTTTTCCTGCATATTTTCCAACAATTTTGTCATATCTTCCTCCCCCAGCAATTGAGATTTTACTCTCAGGGGAGACAATTTCAAAGACATTTCCTGTATAATAACCGAAACCTCTTGTAAGGAACGGGTTGAATTTTAGTTTAACATTGTAATTATCAGATAATTCAATCAATTCTTTTAACTCTGCAACTCCTTGAAATGCATTTTTCTCAAAAAAATCAAGATCTTTTTCAAGTAATTTTAATAAAGTTAGAATTTGATTTATTGAGGCGTATTTTTTTAAATTAATTTTTAATTCATCGATGCCGCCCTTTTCTTTTTTATCCAATTCTTTCATTACATTTTTTATTTGATGAATCTGAACACTCTCAATAACTGATTGTAATAATTTACGATTATTTACTTGAATTTCAAAGTCGACTTTTAATTCTTTTAAGATTTCTGAGAATAAAGAGAGACATTCTGCATCTGCTTTTATTGCAGAATCTCCAACAATATCAATATCACATTGAGTAAATTGTCTGAATCTTTTTGCAGTTGTTGGTTCATCTCTGAAGACTTCTCCTATTTGATACCTTTTGAATGGGAGTTTTATGTTTGGGTTTTGTTTGAATATTCTTGCTAATTGAAAGGTAAACTCATATCTCAAGCCCAGATTTCTTCCTCCTCTGTCTTGCAGTTTAAACCTGTCTGAGACAGCTTCATCTTCTTCGCTTGGTAAAATATCTGAGCGCATTACCTCGTCAAATTCTATAAGGGGAGTTTCTATTGGTATAAAACCATAAAGCTTAAACCATTTCTCAATAATCTTTTTGACTGCCTCTCGCTTTAGGGATTCAGGAGGTAAAAAGTCCTGAAAACCTTTTACTGTTTCTATTTCTTTCATCATTTTATTTTGTATAGAATCGCATATGTTATATAACATTTTGTATGCAATTCTCTAAAGGACAATTGCACTATTCATTTTTTATATCCGATGCAATTGTCCATAAAGCGGAAGGAGGGAGTCGAACCCTCGCATTCAGCACCACAGGCTGACGCGCTACCGTTACGCCACAACCGCCATGTTTATATTTAAATCTATTGAGTATAAGAAATTTATTGAAAAATTGATTTTTGAAATTTTAAAATTATGGTAATAACTAGGAGTTTCATTTCTTACAATGAACCAACCTCCGAGTTTGTGTTATCATACTTTTAATAAAAAGATGTTATTTTTAAATGTTTGCTTTTGCTTTTTAAAAAATGAAATAGGATTATTTTTATGATGTTCCCTTAGTTTTATGACAATTTTCTCCGTATATCAAACATACAAAATATTTAAAAGCCTCTTTGATTAGTACTTTCTATGTTCTTTAATAAGAAAAAGGCGAAAGAGAAATGTGAGAATTGTGGTGCGGGAATAGATGGTAGGAATAATTTCTGTCCATATTGCGGAGTTAGCTTTGTTGACCATCAGAAAGATAGGGAGGATTTTGGTTTGTTGGGGAGAGAAGACATACCAGATATGAATGGAGATGGAGGTTTCCCTGCCCAAGGGTTTGGATTAACTGATAGATTAGTTAGTTCTTTGTTTAATAGCTTGATGAAAAACTTAGATAAACAGTTTAGGAATCAGATGTTAAATACAAAGGATGATTTTGAGGGGGCTGGAATAAGAGGTTTTCCAAACGGAATTAAAATTAAGATTTTAGGACCTTTTGCAATGCAGCCTAGAAGGAGACAAAGGAAACAGGAAGAAACTCAAAAGATTGGTGAAGTGCAGTTGAGAAGAATGAGCGAGTTGCCAAGAGAGAAAGCAAAGGCAAATGTAAAGAGGATAGGCGACAAAGTTATTTATGAACTTTCTGCCCAGGGGATAACTTCAATAGAAGATGTTTTTGTTTCTAAAGTTGAAACAGGATATGAGATAAAGGCAATTGGAGAAAAAAAGGTTTATGTAAATAACATCCCAATTAATCTGCCATTGACGAAGTATTCTATAATTAAAGATAAACTGCTTTTAGAGTTTGTAAATGGACAGCAAGGGTTTTGAGGATTTATTTTAGGAATTGTTCTGTTGTTAAGTATTGTATATTTCTCTAAAGGTTAAATAAAAATTTGCCCCTCGTTTTTCAACCGCCAAAACCTTTAAATAATCTATTTTATATAGTAACTAAAATGGTTACTAAAAGAAACAAGAAATCAAGAGCAATTATAGAAAAACTTAGGTCTAAAAAAGAAAAGATAATTTCCAAAGAAGAGATTATTGAATCAATAGAAGAATATCAGAAAGTTTACAAAATAAAAGTAAACGTACTGAGTTTATGGACTTATCTAAGGAAGGATAATTATATAAAACGAATCTTGGGAGATTTTTATTATATTCATTCTTTAGAAGAGAGATATAAACATTATTGTAATTTTTCAGAAGAAGAATTAGTTTTTCTTGTTTTAGAAAAAATGAAATTGAGATGGTATTTGGGATTAGAAAGCGCATTAAAAGAGAATAAAATTATTTGGCAGGCACTTAATATCATAGTTGTAGTAAACGATTATTTTTCAGGGATTAAAAAACTAGGAAATACTAAGTTTAAATTTATTAAAACAAAAGAAAACAGGCTTAACTTTGGTTTGATTAAAGCAGAGACAAATAATAAAATCACTTATTTTTATTCAGATTTAGAGAAAACTTACTTAGATTTTCTTTATTTTTATAGGGGAAAGGACATTAAGACTATGAAAAGTAATCTAGATTTTAAAGTCAGAAAAGATCTTCTAAAGAAATATGCAAAAAATTATTCCGAGAAAATTCAGGAGGCAATTTAATGGTTTCAGCGGATGTTATAAAGAGATTTGTAGCACAAATAAAAGAAAAGCATAAGGAGATAAGTGAACCGACAATTGAGAAGGATTTTTATCTTACGCTCTTGCTTAATGAGATTAGCAGGCACATAAATGAAAACAATAAATCTTCTTTCTCTAAATTAGCTTTTAAAGGAGGAACTTTATTAACAAGAACTTATTTAAATTATCATAGAATAAGTGAAGACCTTGATTTTACATATCTGGAAAATGAAAAACTAAACAAACTTTCTTCAAAACAAAGAAAAAAGGCTATTACAATTTTCACTAATGAATTAGCAGAAGAGATTGATAAAATAAGCAAGAAGCTTAATTTAGATTTCTCTATAAATAAAAAAGATAAAAAGTATTGTAAAGTTATGGACAGAAAAAATGTTTATGTTTTCAAAATATATTATAGGCCAGTTTACGGCAGTGAAGAGTCAATTAAATTTGAAGTTAATTTCAATGATGAGTTAATTTATCCTGTTTTATTTGAAGATATTAAACACTTATTTGATTCTGAATTAATTAAAGACATGGAATTTGCTGAAGGCATTAAGATACAAATGAGAAGGAACATTCCTTGTTATGATTTAGGAGAAATTGCTGGAGAAAAAATAAGAGCAATTTTGACCAGACCAGTGATAAAAGAAAGGGATTTTCTTGATCTTTTCTTAATTTCAAGATTAATAAATATTGAAAAAGATCTTGAAAAGGGGATAATAGTAAAGAAGATTATAAGCTCAAAATCATTTATCAAGGGGCTTCCTAAAAAGATAAAAGATAACATAGAAATGTTGACTAAAAACAGGAGCAATATGATTGAAGAAAGGTCAAAATTAAGTTTAATTGAGATTAAAGAAAGCGAATACTCTGTTTTTGAAAAGAAGATAATTCCATTTTTGGTTGAGATTGGGGATAGAACTTTAGAGAAATTAATGTAGGTTGAAAATTGAGATTGAATTATTAAGAATAAAAGTTGGACTTTTAGATGGGTGATAGGGTTCTAAGCAGAGGTTTTAGCAAGGGTTTTGAAAATTTTTTGCAGGGGAGGTTTAGTTTGATGGAGATTATGCAATTAAGAGATTTTTTAAATACTAACCTCCCCTTTTAAATAAAATGAAATTGAAAATTGAAAATCTTAAAATAATAATTGTTTTTGTTGTAGTTGTATTTTTTATATGGAATTTTTTTTATACAAATGAAGAAAATAATAATACAGAGATTCTCGATAATTTGGTTACATTTGGTTCGGTAATCTCTGTCTATCCATTCCCGTTTTTTAGTAACATAATTAACGGGAATGTCTATAACATTAATTTAGGTAGTGAAAATGTTTCCGGGAATAGTAATTTAAATGAGATAAAAGATAATACTTCTGATTCTCTAATAAATAATAGCCAATCTTCTGGAGTTAATGAATTGCATTGGGAGCACATGCCTATAACTTATTTTTTAGATATAAATACTCTTTATTATGACTCTTATGGAAAACAGCAAAGGGCTAATGACAAATATGAAGAGAAACAAGTTAGATTAGCATTAAGTATAATAGAAAATCCAACAGAAAACCTTGTTAAATTTGAAGAAGTCCAAAATGAAGAAGATGCCGATTTAGTAATTTATGGAATGCCTCCAGATGAAAGTTCGGATGATAGATTAATAACAGAAGGTAAAGCAGGTCCAACAGAGTTATCCGAGAATAAAATTGCTAAAGCAGGAGTAATACTTTATGCTACAAAATACTCTATTATAACCCAAAATGTAAATACTTTTGTAAGAGATGGTTGGATCTGGGAGAGCAGAGATTATAATCTGGTTGATAAGATTGGCTGGGAAGTAACAGATTGTAAGGATTTTCCTCAGGTAGAAATACATGAGATTTTACATGCCTTTGGATTTGGTCATGTGCTTAATAATAGCCATTCTGTGATGGCTCCAGTAAAGCATCCAATACAAACTTGTAAGGTTAAAGAAATAGATAAAGAAATAGTCTCCTGTTTAAAGCATACCTATTCCAATGCAGAAAGGGGAGAAGGTTGTTCAGGTATCAATATGTATCCTTGGAAAGAAGAAACCGAACCAGTTGATTTTAAATGGGATACTTTGCCCATTACTTATGCTGTTCACGAATGCAAAGATGTACAAAAATGGAATTTGCAAAAGGCTGAGAAAGTTATAGAAAAATATGTTGACCATGATATATATAAGTTTCAGGAAAATGGAGACGCACAAATTAATTTTTATTGTGGACTCTCTTTTGATGATGTATTGCTAAACAAGGAAACTGATTTTTGGGATACTACTGTTTATTTCCCCTCTGCTCAACCATACTTTGATTTTGAAAATGATAAAATAAAGGAAGTTAAAATAATTTTATTTGCGCAAGATAGAACGTGCGGAGGTATAGAAGTGCATGAATTATTGCATGGAACAGGACTAAGGGAACATTATGGCACATGGATGGAACAAGAAACAGAAATGTGCGATACTAAAACGTTGGTTATAGGTAGAGAGTCAATTAATAAGATTAAAGAATTGTATGGGCTGGAATAAATTTTTACTTTTCATTTTATTTCCAATGTCCTAATTTTACACCAACTGTATGTTGTAGAATATGATTTCTCCACCAACCGATTAAAGTTAATACTCCTGCAATAAATAAGCCGATACTTAATAAAATAGACCACATTAAAACTTCCGAACTACTTAGAAACACATTTGTAAAAGATAATCTAAATAATATTATAGAAATAAAAATTAACCCAATTCCAATAGTAATAGGGTGATGAGTTGCAAAATAAGTAGTTCTTTGGAATAGAGAATACCTTCTAGGTTGATGTCTAGGATGAAAATGTTTCTTATTGTAACGATGCCTGTTCTTTCTGTATCTTGTCATTTCATCCTCTTTCACTATAAATAATAAACTTTAACTTTATAAATCTGTCTTCAATTATAATTTATCGCACTTGTAGCGGCTTTCATATCTGAAAGGATATTTTACAAATTCCCGCACAATAAATGCGCCGTGCGTGAATCGAACCCACGCCAATAGCTTGGGAAAAATATGCAACCACGGGGAATCGAACCCCGATCTTCTGCTTGGGAAGCAGACATTCTACCACTTAACTATGATTGCTTAATCTGAACTCTCAAAATATGCTTTTTTTACTGGGATAAAAGAAGAATCTTAAATTTCCAGATACAGAGAATTTGGTTAATTGGGTTACTTTTCTTTTCAAATTCTCTAGCTGGAGAATTCGAATGAACCGTAATATAAACAACCGAATTCTCCATAATAAAAAATCTATTCCAATAATGACTGGGAGAGAATTACCTTGTATTATTCTTACCTGTACTTGAACTGGGATTTCAATACTAATTTTATTTGCAATAATGAATTCTGCTTCAGGAAGGATTCTTGTTTTTAATTGAGCTCCTCCTAAATTGACTTCTTTTTCTTCTCCTAATAATTTCTGCATTTGCACTTGAGATATTCTCATTCTTTGTATATGGATATTTCTGTTGATTAGGTCGCTTCTTTCAGAAATATCCATTGGAGATTCTGGACTAAATGTGCCACGATTACCAGAATTCTCCATATCTGCACTTCCTAGAATAGTATTTGGACTGCCAGTATCAGTAATTGCATTTACAAAGCTGAATATTTTTGGATTTTGCGACCTTAGAGCCAAAGTTATTAAGGATCTTAACCCGCCAGCAAAGAATTCTACTCTAATTGGAATTATCATTTTAAAGCAAGATTATTGTTTCTTCTGGATAGACAAATTCTATTAAAACATATGAAGGGTTTTCTCCAATTTTTTCTAAGTCTTTAATTACCATTTCTATGTTTCTATCTGATGCAATTACATTCTCATTTTTTATGGCTACAAATTTATTTGTAAGATTTCTATTTCTAAGTAAGGCAATATTTTTAAAGAACCATTTGCTATCTTTCTCAAATTCTTCCTGGTTTTTATATAATTGGATTTGTTCTTTCATTACGTTATACAATAACTTCTATAATTACGTTATACAATAACTTCTATATTTAAGTTTTTCTAGAGAGTTACTATAGACATTCCAGTTGATTCAGTTACTAAAAAACGGGAATGTATAGACAGAGATTACCGAACTAAAGGTAACCAAATTATCGGGAATCTCTGTAATTCAATCTTTTTCCTCCCCTGTAAAACAAGTTCAGCAAAAGGTTGTTTTAATGAAAGAGCTTTCATTAAGCTTCAAGTTCTCTCCCATTTTTATACATTCCCAAGATAATTTTCCCAACCAACATATTTATAAATCCCCTATTTCTTTATGCACTATACTCTTAAAAGGAGGTCAAAATGGTAGAAGCATACTGCGTTAAATGTAAGAAAAAAGTCGAAATGAAAGATGGGGTAGCAACCAAAACAAAAAAAGGAACGAAAATGATGAAAGGCAAATGCCCTCATTGTGGAATTACTGTCTGTAGAATCGGCGGTTAAACCCCTATAATCATTTTAATACACGTGAGAAATCTCCAGCTTTTAAGCTGGAGTTAGTGTTTGTCGATTTCTCCCGGTTCTCCCCAAATCCTTAGCAAACTCCACACTTTAGTGTGGAGTACAAATCCGAAGGATTTGGTGATTTTAATGTCATTTAATTATAAATTTATAAGACAGTAAAACAAAGTGTAACAGTTAATAGAAGTTTAATGTTAAAATCTCCATTGCGGCACATCTAATTTCCTGCAAATTGGACAGCCCTCAAACTTAAGTTGTCAAGAACCCTCGGAATAAATTCCGGGGCGTGTTCGGGGTTCTTGAGCATGCTCAAGATTTGCATTTGCTTTCTCACGAACTGAAGTAGGGAGTTTACGCAAATAGCAAATCTTGACATATTAAAATTATATTTTAGCTCCTAATTTTTTAATATTGTGAGGAAATTGATGGGGGGTTAATCCTTAGGATTAAGTAATCCAAATTCAGCAAAGTAGCCAATTATAGAGATTTAGGGTAATTGAGTTACTTTTTGTCCCTAAATCTCTAATGGACAATTAGGAAAACCAAGTAACCTAATTGTCCATAATGCGAACTTCCATCAATTGTAATTTACTGCTAAAAAAATTACCGACGGAGAATTAATAACCTTATTAAAGATTGGTTAAAAAGTTACCCCTACAAT
>Ga0209542_10004929_pt1 | contig 27081 bp, 23 predicted proteins | sample RifCSPhighO2_01_FD_184028 | JGI IMG/M metagenome (GOLD analysis project Ga0209542, IMG submission 184028) | Soil microbial communities from Rifle, Colorado - Rifle CSP2_plank highO2_0.1 (SPAdes) (version 2) | ecosystem: Environmental > Terrestrial > Deep subsurface > Rock core/Sediment ...
TAAGTGCATAGGTTCCCTGGGGAAGACCGGCTATGTTATATATACCGGATGAGTTAGCAGTGATAGTTTTTTTGCTTCCTGATACAAAGGTGGAAACCTTGGTGCCGGATACTGTCCCACCCGAGGAAGAAAAAACAGTGCCGGTGATACTGCCTGAGTTAGCAGTAGGCGGGGCAAGGGTAGTGGCAGAGGCGGTATTTGATTGCGATGACCTGTTTCCTGCCCCGTCTTTGGCAATGACAAAATAGCTGTAGGTGGTTTGGGCAGCAAGTCCGGTATCACCAAAAGTGGTAGTGGTAATGGTGGCTATTAAACTGCTGTTTCTGTAGACCTCATATCCAATCACACCCACATTATCAGAAGAGGCAGTCCATGACAGGGGCAGATGGAGGCTGGGTATCACCGGCAGGTGTAGGTGTTGGCGTTGGCGTGGGCGTAGGACTTGCTATCGGCGTTGGGCTTGGTGATTGCAAGGGAGTAGGAGAAGGAGAAAGAATTGGATTATTAAATGGGTTTTTCCACACGAGGACTCTACCTCTATTTAAATCTCCTATATAGAGATTGTCTTGTGCATCAAATGCTGCAGTATATGCCATAGAAAAATAATCTCTGAGACATGTGCCATCAAGATAACAGTTAGGACCTGGCTGGTTAATGAGGTTAAGAGGGTCTTGGAAAATTCCTGGAAATCTGGAACCACCATAACCGTTATAGCCAACAGCCATATGATTTTGTGAATCAAAAGCCATCTCCCAAGCTCTGATGTTGGTGAAGTTTTTAGAAGCAAATGGAGCTAAAACAACTGATGTTGGGTTATCTGGAATTGTGTCCTTATTGAACACAAGAATTCGTAAATTACCCTGAATTTCTAGTGAGTGATCCGCTACAAACAGATTTCCTAGCTTATCATAGGAGACTGAACCTGGATAGCAAAGGTCATTAAGTGGTGCATTCCCATTAGCACCAGAAGTACCCTGGTTGCAGGAAGTGCCTAAAACAGAAGATTGACCTAAAATAACATCAATCACTGGGTTGGTCAGTGGATCTCTAATTCGTAAAACCCTACTCTTTCCTGATTGCAAAAGCCAAAGGAATTTACCGTCAGCTGTCACTTCAATATCTGTAATATCATCAAAAAAACTAAGAGTGATCTGTCCACCTCCTAAAACAGGTATGGGTTTATCAAATACTACAGCAGCCAGTCTTTTATTTGGATCAGTGGAATTTGGATCATCAGGTGGGACATAGCCGGAGGTCAGTGGTAACGGATAGGTTTCAACAGTGGATTTGCGAAGAACCCAAAGCTGGGTATTACCCTGGGCGGTGATCCTTTGAAAACCCCAGGCATCATGCTTATTAAAGTCAGCCACCCCCGCGACTCCATCAGCAAGTTTTCCGTTGGAGAGGCTATCAACACCACTTGGCATATTCCAAAATAAAATCCTATTGGTGTCAGCAATAATCAGTTGGTCGGCAGCTACAGCAATTCCTCTAGGAGATTCAATTCCCCTCGGCCCATACGAAAAATTACTACCAGGTGGTGGTGCATGCAAAGTAGTATCAGCTGAATAGGTTTTGCCTATTTGAGGCGTTGGAATAGGTGCTTTAAATCTCCAGGTGCCTTGCACAAAACTTGAAGCAGTTACTAACATATTCCCATCCCGATCAATTCCCAATGAACCTCTGGCAGTACATACATTGTCCCAACAAACAGAGACTCCCGTAACAGGATCTATTTGTGGATTCCGACAAGTTACACTTGAGGTTGCTGAGCCACATTGTCCATTTGACTGTTGTGTATCTTTAAATAATACCTTTTTAACTGTTGACCCATCAGAGCTATAAAGCAATAGTTGATTATTATTGGAGTCTGAAATCCAAATTCCACCACTATTTGGGTCGTCTGCTCTTAGGACATCAAACTCTATTCCTGTTGGGTTTCTAAAATTACTGCCAAAAGTTGTTCCACTCATCCCGTTTGAAAGTAATGGGTTATAAGCCAAAACCCTTTGATTTTCACTATCTGTAACATAAACTTTCCCTTGAAAATCAACTCTAACGCTGGTTGGTACCCAAAGCTGGTTTAAGCCACTACCCTGTGTTTTTGATTGAAAATTAGCTTGTCCCAAAACTAGGTCAGCGGTTTTCCCAATTGTTCCGTCAGACAGCTTTGGAAATCGTAACACACGGTTATTCCCATCATCTGCCACCCAAAGATTACCTTGAGAATCGATATCCACACCGGCTGTAAATGGGTTTTGAGGTGACCATTGATCAAAACAAATAGTTGAAGCAGTCGGACTGCTTTGCCCTTTATTACAATTCCTTTCTGAAAAACTATCTTGTCCCCAAAGCTCATCTGCAACAGTATCTGTAGTCAAAGGTGAAATATATTTCAATACCCTATTATTTCTAAAATCCGGAACATACAAATTTCCTTGACTATCAACCGCCATAGAAGCAAAAGTCCCACCCTCTGTTGTGCTTACCTGGTCGTCCGGGATACTACAGAGTGTAGTTGCAGAAGGAACAGACCTGTTAGGATAATCCTGGTAATTACTGTCTCCATTACAAGCTGAATGAAATAAATCAGGTTGACCTAAAACAATACCAGCAGGTTTGGCAAATTGAAGCTTACAAGTATTACCGGTGCCACAATCAGAATCATTTGTACACTGTATACTGCTGGCCTGGCTGCAGCTTCCGAGTGAGTTATAACCCAAAACACGACTGTTAGCACCATCATATAGATAAACCCTATTAGGGTTAACTGACCTATCAACCAATGTCCCCCCTGGGTTAAAAACTTTATAAGGGACTATCTCACCTGGAACACCCTCCCCAAAATTATCGTGACCTAAGACTATATCTGCCCATAAATCTCCTGCTTCACCTCTTAATGTTGCTGCCTGGGAGGCAGGTTTAGGGAAAAGTTGGTTAAAAAGTTGATCCCTAAAGCTGGCTGTATTGGAAATAAGTAGAAAACCAAGTATTCCTAAAGCAGCAAGTAGGATAAGTATAGGTAAAGCTCCACCCTGGGACGTACCATACGGTACATCCCTTTGGGAGTTTCGGCCAAAGGCCGATTGTCCTTTGGACAAAAATTTTCTGGTCACAATCCATTATGGACATAGATAATAATAACTTGTCAAATTTTATTCAGAGATTTCTCAGTAAGCCCATAAATTCTTCAGGTGTAATCATCTTTATTCCTTTATATTCTTTTAAGTCAAGCAAATCTCTATCTCTACTAACTATATAATCAGCCTGGCCTTCTAAAGCTGCTGAAATGATTTTATTGTCATCCGGATCTCTAACTATCTCAATTTTAGTTTTTCCCGGCACTATATAACTAACATTGGCTAGCTCTTTTACTATCCGCTGTAGTTCTTGAGTAGAATACTTATGGAACCTCATTACCCTGGTTCTATGTAGAACACCTTCTAATTCTGCCAAAATTGAGGGTGAGATGACTAATACAAAATGTTTATCTTTTGAGTTTTGATAGATTTCTTGGGAAACAGATTTATCTGTGTTAATGATGGCACTTACTATCGTATTTGTATCTAACACAGCACGAATCATTCACTTTTAGCCCTTTTCTCTGCCCTGACCTCTTTTACTGCCATGTCTATCTCTCTTTCCAATTCTTCAGGATCCACCTTGGGCATTTTAGCTCGTATATCATCAAGCCTTTTCCAACTCTCTTGCCACTCTGTCTGACTTAACCGTTTAGTCGGATCCATCAGTTTTTCATACTCATCGAGGCTAATAATCATAGCCACATCACGGTTATGTTTTTTAACTACTATTTTATCTTTAGCATATGTCACACGGTTGACAATATCAGCCAGGTTGGAGCGAAGTTCATCAACGGAAACAGAAGTCATATTTATCATAAATCAATATTATAATATATCGTCAGGTTTGTCAAGTTTGTACGGAACTTATCCAATTATGCTTTAATTTTTACCTATTTTTAGTCCTAAATTGTTGGATAGAGGATGAAGATTCCAGTCCAGCCTGATTTTTAGAATGAACTTTAAAGTAGTATCTTTTGTTTCTTTGGAGGTTAGTCAGATTAACTGAGTGGGAAGTAACTAGATTAGTATCTTCCGGAGTAGCCAGATTTAAATTATTAGATTTTAATCCATAACTTACTCTTGAGGTTGCCGGAGTATTAGTGGTCCAGGTAATGGTGGCTGAGTTAGTGGTTATATTTGAGGTACTAATATTGGAGATTACTACTGAACTTGATCCTGGAGTGGAGGTAGGAGTTGGAGATGGAGAAGAGGTGCAATTGGATATTGGAGTATAGGCTGGAACGACTCCTCCATTTGGCAAGAAAAGAAGAGGTTCAGAATAAGAAAACGAACCGGCAATACTATAACCATTCGGAGAGTTTTGAGGAGTAACATAACCATTAGCCGGATCTTTAATTAAATTCATTAACAAATTTACTTCACAGGAGTTACGAGGAGTTCCATTGTTGGCAATAAACAGCGCTGCTGCACCGGTGACATGAGGAGAAGCCATGGAGGTCCCACTAACCCCATCATAATTTCCACCAGGGATTGTAGACATGATATCTACTCCTGGAGCAGCCATATCTACATCTTGACCCCGATTGGAAAAGTTGGCGAAGGCATCATCAGAACCATAAGTGCTACCAGGACCTATTCCGCCTGGTTTTCCATCAGTATCTACTATAGCTGAAGCTGTAATAACATTATCATAGGCTGCTGGGACCATTAAGTAACTACTTAGATCCTGGGCTTGGTTACCTGCTGCTGCGACGTTAACTATTCCTTTGGCTACAGAATTACAGACAGCAACATGCATCGGATCTAAAGTGGTATTATTACAATCATCACTAAATTCCCAAGGAACCTGCTTCCATCCTAGACTCATATTGGCCACTGCAATATCATTAGTTGAATCTAAATCAGTCCTGGTTCCTGTGACAAAGTCAACACCACAAATCACATTGGATACGGCTCCATAACCATCATCTGCTAATACCCTGACTGCCCATAGATTCACACCAGGTGCCACACCGACTACTCCAAAGTCATTATCCAAAGCTCCAACGGTTCCGGCTACATGTGTGCCATGAACCAATAACTATGAATTTTCTTGCAACCATACCTCTAGCATACAACAAAGTTATTTAGCTGGGAAGTATTATCTAATCAAAATTCCAGTCTTCCTGTGGACAATGAGCTTCTTGCCAGCCGGATACGGCCTGTTCTATATAAATTCGCAGTTCAAGATTACTGGCTGTTCTGGTTCCGGTATTTATAAAAGTAACTGTCCAAGTTCCCGGTTCAATCGTTCCCGTGCCTATTTGTGTTACAGCATTAAAATAAGGTTGGACAAAACAACCTCGATAATCCTGTTGTCCGGGTTTTGGTATCTTAAAATGTCCTTTAGTAACAACTCCGGTCGGAGAGGTAGCAGTCAGATTAAAACTACCCTTTCCGAAAGAGTGCATCATAAACCCTGCTCCACCCGGACCTGTGACAAACTCTTCATAAGTACAGAACGGCAAAGAAACCTGGAATGATTGACTAGGGCCTAGTGATCCTACCCAAGTTCTGTCATGAGCAGAATCCTCATGGTAACAATCAGTCGGAGCATAACCCCGTATAGTTTCTGAAATTAAATTCATCCCCAATGAAGGAGAGGGTTTAGCTGCATAAGATGAGGGTTTAGGAAAAAGTTGTGAGAATAGGTTATCTCTGAAATTAAAAGTATTGGAGATCAGTAAAAATCCAATGATTCCTACTGCAGCCAGGAGAATAAGTATAGGCAGTGCCCCACCTTGATCTTTAAAATATTTGGGCATGTAATTACATTACACTAATAGTTTGGGATATTTGTCAAGAGTCGAGATTATTTTACATCTTTGAGAGTCTTCAAAAAGTCTGCATTAGATTCTGTTTTGGAAAGCCTTTCAAGAAAAATTTCTGTTCTTTCGTTATCACCAAGTATTCCAAGCATCCTTCTCATTACAACAATTGCTTTATATTCTTCAGAATCCATACCGCCATACATAAGTTGTTCCTGCCTTGTACTGGATCCTTCTATATTTATTGCAGGATATACCCTTCTTTCTGCTAAATTTCTATCCAGATGAAGTTCCATGTTTCCAGTACCTTTAAACTCTTCATAAATCAAATCATCCATACGAGAGCCCGTATCAACCAAAGCTGTACCTATAATGGTCAAGGATCCGCCTTCTTCGCAGTTTCTGGCAGCCCCGAAGAAGTGTTTTGGAGGATATAGCGCAACAGGATCAAATCCGCCGGAAAGAGTCCTTCCGGATGGCGGAACTGATAAGTTGTAAGCCCGCCCAAGCCTTGTAATAGAATCAAGCAAAATTACAACATCTTTTCCCTCTTCTACTAATCTTTTTGCTCTCTCCAGCGCAATTTCTGCAGCAGTTGTTTGATCTTCTGCAGGTTCATCAAAATTTGATGATATAACATCTCCTTTAATGCTTCTTGAAATATCTGTTACTTCTTCCGGCCGTTCCCCCACCAAAACTGCCATGAGTATTACATCAGGATGATTTTTGGCAATTCCAGCTGCGATATCTTTTAAGATAGTAGTTTTGCCGGCTTTTGGTGGAGAAACGATAAGGCCTCTTTGACCAAAACCAATCGGGGAAACAAGATCGATAACTCTTTGGCTGAGCGGAGTTTTTCCGGTTTCAAGTTTTAAATGCTTATTTGGATAAATAGCAGTTAAATCTTCAAATCGAACTCGTTTTTGACGAGTTCGTCCCGGACTTGGATCCCGGGGATCCACTACAAATGTTTCAGCATCTTTATCATTTACCTTGTCTACTTGCAGAAGCCCGAAATACCTCTCATTTTCTTTTGGAGGGCGGGCTGCCCCTTCAACAAAATCCCCCGGGCGGAGAGAAAATCTTCTTATTTGAGAAGCACTAATATATACATCCCTATCAGAAGGTATATATTTAGGTCGAAGGAATCCATGTCCTTCAGGCATAATATCCAAAACTCCGGAAACTTTTTCTGTAGGGACATCTCTTCCGCTGTCATTCCCGCGCCCGCCTGCATCGCTATGCGAAGCATTACGGACAGGAAAGCGGGAATCTATATAATTATCACTACGTGTATAACTGTCATTTCGAGGCGAAGCCACACCAGAGGCGGACGAAGCCGAGAAATCTCTGGATTCTGATTTTGAATCTTGAGATTCCTCGCTAGCGTTTACACTGAGCGAAGTCGAAGTGCTCGGAATGACAGTAGGAGGAGATTCCCCCACTAAATCTTCAGCAGATTTCTCTACTGTTTGACTCGCATCTTCGTCCTTTGGTCCGCCTTTGGCGGAAAATGTTTTTGTTATTCGAGGCATTTTAATTTTGTATTAATAAGTATTAAGTATTAGGTATTAAGAGATTCAATGCGTTTGCATAATACTTAATACATGATACATAATACTGATTTTAGGGATTCATCCGTTTCGAGGCTTACTTAATTAGTAAACCATACTTATATTTAACTGTCAAGAGTTAATTTTAAATTCTCTCTCTTCCCAAATATAGTTTGCACTTATCAAGCCTTTTGAAACCTGATTAAATTTCCTAAGCCTTGCTCCTGCAGGTAGAAATGCAGCTGCAGCCCATGCCAAAAGAGGTAATCCGGTTTTTGGAAGTTCTTTTGTAGTTGAAACTCCTGCAACTTGTGTTTCTTTGACAACAGTAACAACCTGCGGGTTTGGATTGTTCACAGTTACATTAGAGTTGGACGAACTGGAAGAAGTAGAAGAACTTGAACCGGTTGTAGCAGTTTGAGACTGAGTGTTAGTTTGAGACTGACTTTGAGTATTTGTGTTAGTATTTGTATTAGTGTTACCTTGTTGAGTAGTAGTTGGGGTTGGGGTCGGTGTAGCTGCAGTAGTTGGAGTTGGGGTAGGTGTAATGCTTACAGTTGGAGTTGGTGTCGGAGTTACTTGTACAGTTGGAGTAGGCGTTGGGGTAACTACTGGAGTGTTTGTTAAAGTAGCTTTATAAGTAACTTCAACAAAATCACCTGCAGCAATATTCCCGACATTAATCCCACCTAAAACGCTGTCCCCTATATCGCAAGTATTCGGACAATTAAATAAATTTGTTACACCGTTTAATCTTGCATGACCGTTAACATATCTCATGCCCTCAGGATTTCCAGAAACGTTTACAGTTACAGTATCTGTTAATTCCGCTCCTCCAAAATTGGAATTTGAGATTCTTGCCGTTAATACGTGAGTATTGGCAGGATCCTGAGGAACCTGACCTGTTATGCTACCCCAAACTTGTACATTTTCTGCTACTTCATCACCGGAATTTCTTGCAGTTACACGAAATTCTATAATCTGTCCGGACTGTCCTGTAACTGGATCTGTCCATGTACCAGCTTGAGCTGTATTATTAAAAGCCTGGAAAAAATCTCCGCCTTGTAAACTTGCAGCAGCATTTGCTGAAATAACTTGTGAGAATGTGATTGCTCCTAAAGTAAATAAAGTAGTTATTCCTAATGTTATATTTTTAAAGCTCAAAATGTTTATCATATTATTGATTTGTGTATACTACCATACTATCGGTTATTTGTCAATACCCGGTTTATCTTCCGCTTGGCCCTATTGTTGGCCTTGGTGTTGGGTTACCACTTGCGCTTCCTTGAGAATTTTGTCCAGGGGGAGTTGATGTTGGAATTCTGGTTGAAACAGGTCTAGGTGTTTCTGTCGCACCGGGCTGACCAATTGTTGAACTTGGAAGAGCAGTTTGCGGCTGAATTGTTGGCTTGTTTGTTGGGGTTGGTGTACGAGCTATTTCTGAGGTCGGCGATGGTGCTCCAGGAGGTGTATTAGTTGGAATTCTTGAAACTGTTGGTACCGGTGTTTCTGTAGCGCCTGGAATTCCAATTGTTGAACTTGGAAGAGCAGTTTGAGGAGGAACAGTTCCTCTTGGAGGAGTTGGAGTCATATCAGGGGTTGGAGTTGGTGTTCTTTGTGATTCAGGTGTTGGAGAAGGATTAAAAAACACAAATGGTGTGCCTGTTGAAGTTGGGAATGGTGTTGGTATTAATGTTGAAGCTACGCTAATAACACATCTTTTATTTGCAATTTCTCTTTGTAAATCAGGAATACTAAAGCCTGGATTTATACCCAAACTTGCAGCCAAATCTCTAAGTTCCTTTTCAGTTCTGAACTCTCTTCTACCAAAAATATCAACACAAACCTCAAATCTTTGCTCCTGAATAGCTGGACCGTTCAATGCCCATGCAACTTCAAGATTTCTTGGATCAACATTTACTCCAGCAGATACAGTTCTACCTATAACATCATCTTTAATCAAACGTAAGTTAGCTGGTAGAAGGTCTAATCTTTCTGTTGCCCTAAAAAGCATTCCTGGTTCAGGAGACGTAACAATAAGTCTGCCATTTGTTGTATTTAGATTAGAAAGTCTGTGAATTACAAAGTTTCCAGTTGGATCAAGAAATTCTACATTAAATGTAGCATCACAAGGAAGGTCTGTTGGATCAAGTAATCCAAATAGTCCAATTTGAGGATTATCACAGTATTTCAAAATTGTACCTTGTCCAGGCTGAGGAATTGCAGGTCTTAACTCAGGTGGCAGTGAAATTACCCGCATGGTTGGAGTTGCTGAAACTTCAGTTGATCTTGGTGTTGCAGTTGCTCTAGATGGAACCAAAGTTGCAGGAACTGGAGCTTCAGGTTCAGCAGGTGCTGGAGTTTGAGTTGCTGGTGCCTCTGTTGGAACTGCTTTTGGTTGCTGAAATCCAATTACCAAGTTACCACAAAGCTTCATTAAAAGAGCATCTAAACTTCCATCTGTTAACCAAACCACTCCATCATTTATATTAACCACTTTATTTGCTGATAAAAGATCAGTTTTTTGAGAGTCAGAAAACTGGAATCTGATGGTTTTTACTTCATTGCCCCTTTTAACATACATTTCCATATCCTGGTTTAGAGGGAATCTATCTCTTAAGGCAGGATTTTGTGCCAAAATAGATGCCAAACTTCCTTCCGTCCCTGTAATTCTTGTAATATCCATTCCCCTACCAGTTAAGGAATCATACAAACATTTATTAGCCTGAGCCTTAACAATAGCATCTGCAACACTTCTTACACCATCACTACATATATAGGATTCAGGTCCTGCTCTAAAACTATCTGGAAGTCTTGCCGGAGCTCCCCTTCTTGAACCTCCAGTTTCCTGTTGACCAGCTAGTGCAGGCGCAGCTGATTCAGCTTCCGGTTCAGATTCTGTTTCTGGTACCTGAACTGGTACAGGGATATATTCCCCTGTTTGATTAAAAAACTCTTTCCACTGTTCTACTGTTAAATAGTTAAATCCATGTCTTTGATTTATATCTCCTGTTATAAGTAAATCGTCATTTGCCGGGTGAGTTGGGGCTTGCGGGTTAATTTCATGAATTTTCTTTATCCCATTTTGAATTTTTGTATTAAAGTTAGTATCAGAAGTTTTTGCCTCTTCTAAATCTAATACATTTACTTTTTTTCCTTGAGCATCATAAATACCATGTGCATCAGCGTAACTTGCTTCAATTTGTCCTGTTAATGAAGCAATATTCCCATCATAAGATGGAAGATTTTGTGCCCTCAAAGTCTCTGCAAAATTCATATCCGGATCATTAAATTGGATTGTTATATATTCATTACCTGATTCTTGCCTTGGATTAGCTGGAGCTGTAACCGGAGTTGGAGAAGTTTCTTGCGATCCTCTGAAAAAGTTATAACCTAGATATCCAATATAACCAAGCGCACTAAGAGCAGCAACTCCACCAATTATTCCAACCAATCTGAAATTCATTTGAGCTGCACTTCTTGCTCTTAAAAACTCAGAAGTTCTGGATCTTTTTGCTCTTTTTTCTACAACTTCCTGGAAATTTACAATATTTGATGGTTCTGCATCTGGCCATGGTAATGAAATATCAAGATGTGCATCAATTTCAGCTACACTCATGCCTTCTTCATACCACTGCCCTATTTTCCCGGGTTGCTGAACAGCCACATCTTGTTCCGGAGTACTCTGTAAACTTTCTGCACTTTGGGAGATAATATAAAATTCAGATGAATTAATTGTTTGACTCTGTACCCATTCCGGGTGTTTTTTAAAATCCTTTTCCAGCGCTTTAAGATCTTTTTCTGCATTTCTATACCAGGAAAGTTTTTTATCTTCTTTCGAAGCGCTGGAAACAGCAGCTTTAAGTTCTGAGAGTTCTCTTAAAGGATTAAATTCTTTTGTTTGACAAGAACTTGAAATTTCTAATTGATTCATAATATTTGCGTATGATACTATAAGTTCTCTTGTTTGTCAACCCCTCAATATTATTCGGGGTGAAGTGGCAACTTTTATTCCAAACTTATGGGGCAGAAGATTTAATTTTTACTACTTTGTTTTTTCGACTGATTTTTGTTAACTAATAAAAGCAGAAAAAAAGCAATAATTATAAGTAGATTCACTATCTGTCCCCTGGTTACTATCTCATTAAATTCATTCATATTATCTCCAATTTTTTCTCCGCTCTCAAGGCAGCATTCCAACTAACTATAGCAAGAAAGATGCTTTGAGTCAATACCTCCTGATCAGAGGTAGTGAGCGCAGTTGCCAGCCAAACAACCACTAAATTAGAAAACACTGCTGAAAAAACTTTTAAATGTGCTGAGGTTATCTCAAACATATATACTTGATGACCAATATTGGGGACTAGTCCTTGCCCTCATCCGCCCGATGGCGGATCTAGATTTTGTAGAAATTATAGCTAAGATTGGGAACTAGTCCCTGCCCTCAAATTTGGCATAGCCAAATTTCTAGGATTTGTTTAGTTATATTTTAGATTAGGGACTAGTCCCTGCCCTAGACTAATCCCTAGCCCAGAATACAACAAATATAGACAAATCCTTTTACACTAATCTCCATCCCCAAACTACCACTCTCAACCCACAATCACTATATTCTAATCCCGATTCAATCGGGATTGAGGGTATATATTACCCAAAATATAAAATCTGAACCCAAACTGGGGTATTGACAACCCCTTATTTTTTGTTTTATTGTAAGTTTAGGAAAACAGTTTATATCTGCTCATTAGGCTGTTTTCTGATAAACTTATAAAGGGCATTGCTATTCGAGTCCGTCTGCGGTAGTAATGCTCTTTTCTTTTCCCCTACTGTCTAACCATTAAAATTAACTTCTGATTTGTTTTTTGTAATAAATCTTTTACCTGATTCTCTATAACATCAGTTCTCTTACGCAATAATCTTTTTGTTCTCTTCTGAGGAACCAACCAATTTGTTAACATAATATTTGCAATTTACCAGAAGTAAAACTATTTGTCAAGTATTTAAAATCCCATAGGTATATTTACATGAATTTTGGCTAGTCCTGTAGTTTCCAGAAAGTGGTATGTTACATAGAAAAGACTTCTCTGATAATCTAATTAAGCGGTATACTTTTGGATATTAACAATTAAAATACGGGTGTGAATAACTTTTTAAAAGTCCTCAGTCATCAATCTTCAGCTATCAGACATAAAATTGTATTGTCTGATGACTGAAAGCTGAAAGCTGAAGACTATTGTTTCTTCCCGAATATTATTCTGCCCGCGCTACTTTGCAGCACTCTGGAAACTTCTACTTTAACTGTATCACCCAAAAAATGTGCTCCATCTTCAACTACTACCATAGTCCCGTCTTCCAGATACCCCACTCCCTGCTTTGCATCTTTTCCAACATGCACAATTTTTATCTCCATAGTTTCTCCCGGCAAAGCCTGGGCTTTTATTGCATTGGATAAATCGTTTACATTAAGTACACTTACTCCATGTGCTTCAGAAAGGCGGTTTAAATTAAAATCAGTCGTAATAACCTTTCCATGCAGGGATTTAGCTATCTTCAAGAGTTTTTCATCAACAGCTTTACCGCCTGCATCTTTTTCCCAGATTTCTATTTTTATCCCATGGATTTTTTTAAGTTCAGAAACAATATCAAACCCTCTCCTTCCCCTTTGTCTTTTTAAATTATCAGATGAATCAGAAACCTGCTGAAGTTCCAGTAAAACAAAATTCGGTATTAGAATAAGCCCGCTTATAAATCCTGTTTTTGCAATATCTAAAATTCTGCCGTCAATTATTGCAGATGTATCAAGTATTAGCGGTCTTTGTATACTTACACCTCCAACTTGCGGAGCAGGTTCAAATATATTGCGGGTGTATTTTGGAAAATGCAGAAGCTGGTTTAAAATTTCAGAGCTAAGCCTATTTACACTGATGTTAAAGAGATAAATCGTAAACTTAGTTACATTTGTAGCAATATCCGGAAAAACAATAAAACCGAGCGTTGCAGCTATAAATGTAACAAAAATTCTTGCAACTAAAGGATTCGCACCTTCAATCGGAGGAATAAGTTCGGAAAATATTATAGCAACAACTGCGAAAGTTGCCGCCAATACAAGGCGCAAAACAAGTTTTACAGGCACAAGATAAATCCTTTTGGCAGGAGTGACTTATGGTATTGTGCCACAAATTTTTATTTTAAACAATATCAATAAACAATATCAATTTGACATAGATCTTATAAATGTCGTTAAATTAAAGTATACGTAATGTATGAATACCGACCTGAATCAAAAAAATAGGCTTACCCTGCTTTTGGCAGCTTTAGGGGTTGTTATTTTTATACTGATTACTTCAACTTGGATATTTAAAGATTCCTTATTTTCAACGCTTTTCCCTAAACCAGAGTCCCGGGCTGAAGCTGATATCTCAACCCCCGCAGAAGTAAAAATTCGCCTCACCAGAGGAATAATAACTGGGATTTCCGGATCTGGTCTTTTGATTAATACTGCAACAGGGAGTGCTAATTTCTCCATATCTACCACAAATGATTTCCAAAGACTACTCTCAGGCACACTTGAAGGTGGGGACGCTGTTACCGCTACATCCTCTGCACAACAGTTACAACCAAACCAAGAAGTTCTTATTATCACCGATAAGCTAACTAATCAGGTTTTAGCAGTTTATATATTAAGATAACCATGAATCCTGTCCGAAAAATACAGAATTTAGAAAAAATGCAGTATTTAAAAAATAGATTACTTATCTTGACTGCTTCCTCAGCTCTAATTTTGTTTATGCTTTTTAGTGTTACTATTTTCTTCCAAGATAGAATCTTAAGCCTTCTTTTCCCGAAACCGTTAACATATGCTGCCAATCTTACCTGGGATGGTGGAGGAGCAACTAATAATTGGTCCGAGGCTGCTAACTGGTCAACAAATACTCTACCTGGTGGTGGAGACACTGCAATATTTGATGGAACCTCTTCTAAAAATGTAACAATTGATACCTCAATATCTGTGGGGGGAATAGATATTAAAGCAGGTTACACAGGAACAATTACTCAGGCAAAGGGAGTTAATATAAGCTTTGGATTTTGGGGTTATACGCAAGCAGCAGGAACATTTGTGGGTGGGGATGGTAACTTTAGCGTTGTTAGAAATACTACAACAACTGGTAGCGCTTTTACTTTAACAGGTGGAACCTTTACCCCGCCTTTAGGAACTTTCTCTTTTGAAGCAGATTTTACTATTTCAGGAGGGACATATAATGGAGATGGTAAAACTGTCACCTTTAATGGTCTTGACTTTGTTGATAATTCAATACTTACTTGCAGTGGGACTTTGCCTGGAATAGTATTCATAGATAAAAGTGGTCAGAATGCTGATTTTACCTTGTCTAGTGGCTGTTCAATTACAGTTACCATTATCCAGTCTAACGGTAATGTTACCAACAACGGAACTATTACTCATACTGGAACTGTCTTTGATTTAAATGATGTTGCTTCTGCATTTGCCAAAGATGGAGGAGGCTTTTACAATAATGCCGGTGCTACTATTATCTTTGCAGGCACAGAAATTTTCCTTGAAGGAGATTTTACTCAAGCAGGGACTTTTGACCTAACCGGAAAAACTATTACCTTTGATGGGGTAGATTTCTTTGACGGATCAGATATAGTCTGTAATGGGAATTTGGGAGGTTCAGTTATTATCATGAAGGGAACAAATGCTACTACCACAGTATCAGAAGGATGTATCGCAACTGTTGAGAAGATCCAAACAGCAGGTAGTTTGATAAATAGTGGCACTATTAATCATACTGGAACTATTTTTGAAATAATCAACACGGGTGTTGGTGATGCTACCACCGGTGATCTTATTAATAATGCCAGCGGGACTATTACCTTTGCAGGCACAGAAATATTCATCGAAGGAGATTTTACTCAAAACGGGACTTTTAATTTAACAGGAAAAACAATTACTTTTGGTGGAGCAGATGGTACTGATAATTCTACTATTGCATGTACAGGGAGCCTGGGAGGCTCACTTATTTTTGCCAAGGGCGGTGGCAATGGTGATATAACTGTAGCCTCTGGCTGTACAGTAGAAGTTTCCCAAATTACAACCACTGGTACTGTAACCAATAATGGCACACTGAATTTCACCGGGACTATTTTTGATATAAACAATAGCAGTATAAACGCTATAAAAGGAAATTTAATAAATAACAGTACAATTAATATGGGCGGCTGCAAACAAATTAATATAGAAGGAGATTTTATTCAAAGTGGCACCTTCGATTTGTCAACTACTACTGTTATTTCAGATGGCCCAGATGGTAATGATGATACTACCTTCGTATCAAACAGTCCCATAGGAGCTATTATTGTTAGTAAAAATGGCCACCCCTCATTTTCCGGAGCATTCCTTTTAGGAAGTGATGTTACAGTCCATGATTTTACTGTAAATAACACCGCAGGGGGAAACCCAAGCAGTCCCTTCACGCTCACAATAACTGGTAATCTATCTCTTTCTTCTACCCGTACCTTTGGAATAGCCCTAAATTTTGGAGGGACAAATGAAATTATAAAACTTGCAGGAACAACTGACCAATCAATTTTCCATGATTTTATCAACATCAACTCACCTATTGTGGTAGATAAAGCCAGTGGAAGCGTAAATCTGATAAGCTCACTTGCAACCAACTCAAGCCTGGATATTGTAAATGGATCTTTTAATATGGAGGATTTTAGTTTATCACTGGGAGGATCTCTAGCAATTTCTGATATCCTCTATCAAGGGGACGGTAATTTGTCTGCTTTGGGTGTAACAGTTAATTCATCCGGATCATGGGTTAATTCAAGCACTGGAGATGTTACACTTGGTACTGGTGGGATCAATAACTTGGGCTTTATATCCTTAAACGGTACCTCAGTGATTAATTTGGATGGGGCAAACAATAATTTTGCTTCTCCTCCTACATCAGACTCTGGTTGGACAGATTCTGGAAAGTTTGCTAAGGCGCTTGCCTTTGACGGAATTAATGATTTTGTTAGCATTGCAAACCCAGGATTACCAACTAGAGACTATACCTATGAGGCTTGGGTTTTCCATGATGATATTGGTTCAGCTTCGGAAGCAGTTTTTATGGCACCGGATGGTTCGGGCAATAATGAGTTTTTAGTTATGATAAATACCTCAAACCAAATTGAAGTTTATACTCCTAATGCTCTCGCGGTGACAAGTAGCACAAATGTACCAATTGGCCAATGGAGTCATCTGGTGGTTACTCGATCCGGTAGCACGATTAGCATTTATATTAATGGTATCCAAGATCCTACTACTGGCAGCGTGGCTGATACACTAAACTTTGGTAGCTGTGCCTTAAACATTGGTCGGGATATTGATCCTGGATCTTGTACATCAGGTGCTGGTAATTTCTTTGATGGAAAAATTGATGATGTTAGAATCTATCATTATGCGAGATTGGCAGCACAAGTTACGGAAGATATGAATGGTAGTGACCCTGGCATATCAGTGAGCGCTTATTGGAAGTTTGATGAAGGGGTGGATAATACTTGTAGTGGCGGAGTAAATGATGTTTGTAACTCGGCGAATACTCTCGGCGCATGTCAAAGCGGAGTAGATGAAGTTTTAATCCGCTCAAGTGTAACCGGTACTCAAAGATCTTGGGAAGGAACTGGAACATTCCAGCTTTATGATATAAATGTAGCCGATCAAGCGGGTTCAGCTATACTTACTGCTCAAGGTAGTACAAATTCCGGGAATAATGGTTCAAACTGGACATTTTCTGATTCTTGTCCAGCTTCACAACAAACTCCTTCACTTCCAACTCCAATACTACATGTTGATATTTGTGCTGTCCCAACTTCCACTCCAACTCCCACACCCACCCCTACCCCAACCCTATCTTGTGGTTTTAGCGGACCCACTACCTTAATGGCAGGAGAGGTAGGAAGGTATAGTTCCACCTCAGGAGGTACTATCACCAATTTTTTTTGGAGAGTTCCAACCGGAAACATTGCCTCCGGTGTTGCATCAACTTTTGACTTTGGAAGTCTGGATCCGGGTTTACATAATATAACCTTAAATGTATTCGGGCCGGCCGGAGAGATGGCTTGTGAATCAAATATAGAAGTATTGGCGCAACCGATTACCCCATCACCCACTCCAACTGCTTCTCCAACTGCTTCTCCAACTGCAACACCTTCTGCTACCTTAACTCCGACTTTAACACCCATACTTACTCCAACTCCTCTGCCCACCCCAATTCTTGAGTGTTCATTTACTGGACCCACATCTTTAGTTGTTGGACAAACAGGAACCTATACTTCAACTTCAACAGGTACCATAAGTTCGTATTTCTGGTCAGCCTCTGGCGGAAGTCCATTAAGTGGGCTCAATCCTACGTTTAACTGGAGCAGTTCAAATATTGGAACTTTCACCATAACCTTAACAATAACGGGGCCGGGTGGCGAAAGAGCTTGTAATACTCAAGTTAATATCACTGCTCCTCCTGCAGGAGGTATAGCACCAACACCTACACCAGTTGTTACAACAGTTGTAGTTCCCCAAGCACCTCCTGTAACAGGAAGGGGCAAAGAGTAATGAAAGGACTAATTATTTTCATACTTATAATAGTTTCTGTTGGCTTAACTTGGTTTATTCAATTTAAGGGTGATTTTTTAGCCTCAGTGATTTTAAAAAAAGCTTCTCCTCCCCCTGGAATAGTTTATTCAACCATTGAAGAAGATTCCAATCAAAATGTTAATTATCTTTCTCAAGTTAATCCAAGTGATTTCGGATCCACCGCCTCTAGCACGGCGGACATTGGTATTCCTGTTAAAATTTCAATACCTAAACTTAAAATAGAAGCTTCTGTTGAACAAGTAGGTCTTGATACAAAAGGAAGGATGGATGTTCCAAAAAGATTTGATAACATTGGTTGGTATAATTTGGGTTTTAGGCCTGGACAAAATGGTAGCGCAGTACTATCCGGGCATTTGGATACAGTCTCTGGCAAGCCTGCTGTTTTTTACAATCTTTCAAAGCTTACCAAAGACGATGAGATTAGTATAACTGACGGGGAGGGTAAGATTTTAAAATTTAGAGTTTATAATATTGAAAGCTATCCATTTAATCAATTTCCACTTCATGAAGTCTTTGCAACAACAGGTAGACCTCTTCTAAATTTAATTACCTGCTCAGGTAACTTTAACAAGCTTACTAGAAATTATACTAATAGAACTGTAGTATACGCAGAAATAATAGACTAGATATATGAAACCGGCTAAAATAATAATTTTGATTTTAGTTTTAACTGCTGTTGCGGCAGTATCTTTGGTGATCATTTTAGGCTCCCGAAAAAATTCAAACCTGATTCCGCAAAGCAAACCAGGCTCCGTATCTAAACCAGCAGAGGTTGAAGTTAATAGATTCCAGGGGAACATAGTTGGAATTCGCAATTTAACACTCTCGGTAAATATTTCAGGGAAAACACAAATCTTTAATATCTCTCAAACTCAAGATATCCAGGCAATAGTTTCGGGTTTTCCAGATACGGGCGATGCTGTAGTTGTTCAAACTACAAAAGAGGACTTACGATCTGGTAAGGAGATTTTGATATTTGTCCTTAAAAATTCTAACATAGTAAGAAGTATATACATACTAAAATAATTAAAGTAGTTTATACCTTAGAGTTAAACCAAAATTAATTATTCAGACCTTAAGAAGAAATGAGTTCTCTGCCTGGCTAATTCCGGTATTTTGGGTACTTGCAAAGTCTCTTCTTTCAAGATAATCTAGAAGTATGCCTGCCAAAAATCTCTCCAGGATAGATGAGGAGGGAATTTATTCCCACATTTATAATAAAGGGATCGAAAAAAGAACTATTTTCAATGATAAACAAGACTACGAAACCTTTCAAGACTATTTAAGAGATTATTTAACTGCTCCTAAAGATCCTGATCGTATTAAAGAAAACTTTAAGGTGCATGGCCAGATTTTTCGAGGCACACCCCATCAGCCTAAGAATTACTTCAATTCAGTTGAACTCATAGCGTACAGCTTACTGCCAGACCATTTTCATTTACTTCTGCACCAGAAAACTCGCGGTTCCCTCGAAAGATTTATAAGATCTCTATGTACCAGATATTCAATGTATTTTAATAAAAAATATCAGCATACTGGATCTCTATTTGATGGTCCATATAAGTCAGTTCATATCAAGAATGAACCCCACCTGCTGCACCTGACCCGTTACCTTCATCACACTGGCAGCTATTCGTCATATCCCGAATACTTAGGCAAAAGAATTACTTCATGGGTAAATACAAAAATTGTTCTCTCGTTTTTTGGCAAGGGAGCAAATAGCTACAAAGATTTTGTGGAGCAAAATGAACTCAGCCAAAAAGAAAAGGAGCTAATTGAAAGTTTTACACTTGAAGATGGAATCCAGCACCTTGAAAAGAGAGACCTTGTAAACAATGATCCTCTGGAGATACCTGCTGAACCTGCTGAGCAGATACACCAAAACCCGAATCTGAATCCTCTGCAGAGAAACCTTGAATTCCTGGCTACAACAGTAGTATTTTTGCTGTTAGTTACTCTCGGGATAAGAAACATTATTTCTTCTACAGCCACAGATTCCGACCCGTCTCCACTTTCTTCGGTTCTTTCAAAAGTAGAATCCAAAATTTACCATCCCTTACCAACCCCTGCAGTCCTTGCAATAACAACAGCAACAGAAGAAGCAAAACCTAAAATAATACTGACAATTAAAATTGATGGTGCAGCGGGTGTTAATATCCGCCAAAAACCGGCTACTGATTCGGCAAAAATCGGGCAAGCTCACGACGGCGACACCTTTGAATTCGTTTCCATGGAGCCGGACTGGTATGAAGTCAGGATGGCTACCAGATCCGGCTTTATATCGGCAACATATATAAGAGAAGGGGGAATAAACAAATAATGGGTAAGATTTTACTAACCTACTTCGGTTTTGCGATTGCCTGCCTTGTAGTTATCGTGACATTTATCACCGCCACCACCTACACCCAGCTGGCTATCGCCAGCCTGCTCTACCCCCCGCTTATCTTTTTCGCATATAAGGTTCTCCCGTTCAAAAACTGGAGACATGCTTCAAAAAAACCAGCGACCAATGTTACACCCCCCAAAAAAGAGACCGCGGGTGTCTCTGACATTGACAAACGGACATTTTTAAAACTTGTCGGAGCCACCGGGCTTTCATTTTTTTTAATATCTATTTTCGGTCGGAGGATCGAGGCTTTGTTTTTTGGCCAAAATATAGTGCAAGTGCCGGCTTCAATCGGAAATCCTCCGGGGGGCAAAACCAGCGCTGAGGCAACTTCACCCACAGACGCATACAATATTTCCGAAATTGACGATGGCATAGTCGGCTATTACGGGTTTATCAACAAAGATGGCGGCTGGTTTATTATGAAGGAGGACGCAAATACTGGAACTTTTCGTTACTCAAAAGGAGAAGCAAACTTTCCCGGAAACTGGGAAAAACGGGAAAACCTCAATTACGATTACTTCCATAATGTCTTCAATCAAACTTAAACTTCTTTGGTTGCTACAACTCCAAATAGTAAAATAGTAAAGGAGGTTAATATCAACATCGCTGCCTGGCGGACATAAAAAGGAGTAGCAAGATCTACAACCTCCTGAACAGGAGAGGAAATGATTAACAGCCAAGTTTGAGCTCCAAGTGATATCGGGGAATAAGCTGCCAGGTGTGTCTTAGTTTGAAATTGACCTTCTTCAGATGCACTTAGCGCAGTTTTAATTCTATCACTAAAAGTTTGTTCACCTGAAAAAAGTTCAGAGATATTTAAACCGATCCCATCCGGGACAGAATTACTATATAATAGATCTCCACGCCCGTCAACCAGATACGCTTTTGTAAGGTCTGAGACTTTCATAAATCCAAAGAATTGCTCTGCTAAGGGCGCCAGTTTCACTGAGGCAGCTACCACACCCGCAAATACACCGTTTTGATATACTGGAGAAGCCACCAAAACGACGGGTTGGTCCTCACTGCCTCCCAGTCGGCTAATAACCGGCTTATTGATGAAATATTCTCCCTTTTTTGCCTTATCCTTTGCCCAGATAAAAAAATCCCGGTCTGCCAGAGATTTACCCAGATCTCTTGTTCCCAAAACATTAGAATTAAACTGAACTACTCCATCCCTATCAGTTAAAACAACTCCCCCCACAAGACCACTGTCGCGCCGCTGCTCCACAAATATATCCATATCGGCAACTGTACTGGCATCCCGGCGCTCTATACTGCTTAACTGTGCCAGCACTGCCACTGAGTTGCCAAATCTTTGGAAGAACAGTATGATGTTACCCACCTCTGCCCTTGCTATCGTTTGCTCCCGCTTCAAAAGTTGCCGGGTAATTGATGCCTCTACCCCCCGGCCTAAAACTAAATAAAAGGCAGCAGCTAACATCACTATTGAAATCAGCCCAAACCACAAAGCCCAAGCCGGCAATACTTTGAATATACTCACTACTTAATAGAACCAGTTATTGACCTTTCTGTCAACTCTTAACTTGTAAAAAAATTGAATCCTGGTATATAATCCCAAATATGCTCTCGGTTGTAATCCCATCATATAAAGATCCGCTGCTCTTTAAAACTATTGAATCTCTTCTTTCAAACGCCGAAGGCGAAATTGAGATTATTGCAGTTTTGGACGGCTACTGGCCGGAAGTGCCGATAATACAGGATGACCGGGTTAGGTATGTTCACCTTGGGGGAAACCGCGGCATGAGGGATGCCATTAACGCCGGGGTGGCTCTATCCCGGGGGGAATTTATCATGAGGACTGATGAGCATTGCATCTTTGGACAAGGCTTTGACCGGATTATGACGCAGTCTTGTCAGCCCAACTGGATTATGACAGCCCGCAGGTACTCCCTGGATCCTGTGAAATGGCAATTAATGGATGTGCCTTTTGTTGATTATGAGAAACTTTGTATTCAGACCGCTAAGTATACCAGGAAATTTACCGGCATCCCCTGGAGAGAAAGACAGGAAGAGAGGAAAGACATAATGGTGGACGAAACAATGGCCATGCAGGGCTCCTGTTGGGTAATGCCAAGGGCCTGGTGGGATAAGGTGATTGGTGAACTTCAGACCGAAGGTTACGGACCAATGTATCAGGATTCCCATGAGATGGTGTTTAAAACCTGGAAGGCGGAGGGTAAATTGATGGTTAATAAAAATACCTGGTTTGCTCATAAACATGTTAAGTTCCCCCGCACGCACAGTTACGGAAATACTGACTTCTATCCTCATTTAAAATATGCCCATGATTTATGGCGACCATATTATGAGGAGATTAAAAAGGACTGGGGCCTATGATTTCAATCTAAACAAAAATGATAGTCGGCAACGGAGACATCGCCAGCGTGCTTAAAGACAAAAAAGAATTGCTTTTTTTTGCAAGCGGTGTATCAAAAAGTAGAGAGAGAAGACAGTCGGAATACCAAAGAGAGATAGACTTACTATTCAAACAGGATAAATCTAAACATTTGGTTTATTTCAGTTCTTTGTGTATTTTTTACTCCAAATCCAGATATACCCGGCACAAAATACAGATGGAAGAGCTGGTTAAAAAAAACTTCAACCATTACACCATCATCAGAATGGGTAATATTACCTGGGGAAAAAATCCTAATACTTTGATAAACTATCTGCGAAGGATGACCAAAGAAGGTAAACAGATAAAAATCAAAGACACTTTTCGCTATCTGGTTGACAAGGAAGAGTTCCTGCATTGGATAAATATGATACCTAATTGGAACTGTGAGATGAACATAACCGGACAAAGGTTAAAAGTGGCAGCGATTTTTAAGCAATATGTTGAAACCAGGAAAGGGAGGAACAGTTAGTGCTTTCTATAATCATCCCCTCTTTCAAAGACCCTCTTTTGCAAAAGACTATTGATGATATTCTGGAACATTGTAGAGGTGAGATTGAGGTCATCGTTGTTTTAGACGGTTATGTTCCGGCAACGCCATTAAAGAAAAATCCCAAGGTGAAGGTTTTAAGTTTTCAAGAAAATCAGGGCATGAGGGCTGCGATCAATTTTGGTATGGCTGCTTCAAGTGGAGAATATGTTATGAAAACAGATGAACATTGCGCTTTTGACATGGGCTTTGATATAAAACTTCTCTCCCAAATTGAAGACAACTGGATAGTCACCCCCAGAAGATACAAACTGGATACAGAATCTTGGCAGGTGATGGATGACCCACCCATAGATTATGAACGACTCCTAACTGACAGACCTGATAAAATCGGCGGGGTCCATTGGTCGGGACGGGCAATTGAAAGAAAAGATATCTTAATTGATGAGACGATGGTTTTTCAAGGTTCTTGTTATATGATGTCACGCAAGCATTGGAACTTTTTGGGCGGTTTACAACAAGAAGGTTATGGTAAATTTGCCCAGGAAGCAATCGAAGTTAGCCTTAAAACTTGGCTTTCTGGAGGCAGAGTGATGGTCAATAAGACTACCTGGTATGCTCACAAACATAGAAAATTTGGTAGGCCATATCGGACCAACTCACCTGAAATTGAAGCTGGCAATAAGTATTCAATGGATTTTTGGCTTAACAACCGTTGGGAGAAAAGAACCCATGATTTGGAGTGGCTGATGAAAAGATTTGGACTCCGGCTAAAAAAATATGGTTGGGACAAACCAATATGATATCAGTCATAATTCCTGCGCACCGGGAACCTTATCTACAAAAAACAATTAATTCGCTTCTTAAAGGCGCTCGCGGTGAAGTGGAGATTCTGGCAATATTGGATGGGTGGGACCCTGAAAAACCAATTAAGCCGGACAAACGGGTAACAGTCGTAAAGCTCAACAAACATTTGGGCATGAGAGCCGCAATTAATGCCGGAATCATTAAGTCTAAAGGCGAATTTCTGATGAAATGTGATGCCCACTGTGCATTTGCTAAAGGGTTTGACAAAATCTTAAGTGAGAATTGTGCCGAAGATTGGCTTGTTATCCCCCGGCGATACTCGTTAAACTATACTAAGTGGCAAAGAGATAAAGGTAGACCCTATCGTGATTACCATTTCCTCACCTATCCTACCCCAAACGGAATATACGGTACCACCATAAGTAACCCGGCCTGGATGGAAAGGGGCAGGCAGAGAAAAGATTCAAAATATGATATCGACGATACTATGACCTTTCAGGGCAGCTGTTGGATGGTTAATAAACAGTACTTCTCAAAAAGGGTAGGATTTCTAGATGACCGGATAGAGACTTACAGCCCTTTTGGTGCGGAACCGCTGGAGATCGGCTTAAAGTACTGGTTGGGCGGTGGCCAAGTGAAGGTTATCAAAAAAACCTGGTATGCTCATTTATCTAAAAGGAAGAGCCACTATCAGACAGGTCTTTTTACTAAAAGATATAAACTCAATCAGGCTCGCTCCCGAACCTGGGTTTCAAAACACTGGATGGAAAACGCCGAACCTGGAATGATCCATCCTTTTTCCTGGCTAATTGAAAAATTCTGGCCTGTACCAACCTGGCCTGAAGAAAGAAGTAAATGGGTATTTCCACAGGATAAATAATATGGCTACAAACATGAACGTATCAATGAGGTATAGCACCTTCTTGCCTATGTTACTTGAAGCTATATATGAAGATTTGACTAATATTCAGTTTGATTCAATTTCTTTACGGAAAAGCCGGACTTTGAATTACACTACTCCCTACTAAATTATGTATGGGAATAAAAGAGATCTGTGTGCCATCCATTTTTGTTTCTAAGTTTTCTCCCAAATGCACGATATATCCCCTCTTGGGTTTGTATTTGATGACAAAGTTTTTAAAAGACTTTCCTACCCTTGAATCTTTTAATTTCGTGTATTTTGCCTCAACTGGTATCACCTCAAGTCCTGTTTGCAAAACAAAATCAACCTCAGCTTGATCTTTTGTTCGCCAGAAATGAATTTGAGTAGGTGTAATATCAAACTGTTGCCGTAACATATTAAAAATAATGTTTTCAAACAAATACCCTCCTAAAGGACCTGGAATATCTGGCAATCCAAATAACCCCAAAAGCCAATTACGAAGCCCATTATCTAAGAAATAATAAATAGGAGCCTTTGTAATCTCACTTCTGACATTGCGATAAAAAGGTGTCACTTTTTGGACGATAAATGTTTGCTCTAAATACCAAAGATAGTGCTTGACGGTTTTCTCATCAATACCAATTGTGTTTGCTAACTCCGTTATCGTAATCATGCTTCCGATTTGAGAAGCAAGAGTTTTTAAAAGATTGCTAAACTCATCCGTTTTCTCAAGGTTTAAAAGATCCTTGATATCTCTATCTATATAGCTTCTATAGATCTCCCCCATCTGTTTTTGTTTTGCCGAGGCTGTCTCTGCAAGTACAACTAATGGATATCCTCCAAAGACAAGGTACTCTGAAAATAGTCTGGTAGTTTTTCCTTCCTCAAGCGCAAAAAAATCTTTTAGTTTTTCCTCGTATTGATAGTCTGTCTTAAAGTTGACAAATTCCTCAAAACTTATCGGATCAACTTGAAATAATATCTTCCTTCCTGCCGCCGACTCAGGAATCTTTGCTTTTAACTCAAGTGACCCTGAACCTGAGATAATGAATTTGTACGGTAGCTTCATATCAGCAAGACCTTTTAAGAAAAGACCAGCATTTTTCACCCGTTGTATCTCATCGATAAAAACAAATGCCCTCTCTTTTCCAATGGTGAGCTCAAGATATGCAACCAGGGTGGCTTGAGATACAAATCTTGGTGCATCTTCTGATAGGTCAAGGTTTAGCGAGACGGTTTTTTCGCCCTTCTTCTCCACTCCTTCTCTTAAAACATTCATCAAGTATGTCTTCCCTACCTGTCTTGAACCGACTAGAATAGTCATTTGGTCTGACGAGAGATGCTCTTCTAGCTCAAAAAGAATCTTTCTTTTAATCATACACTCCTATTATAGTACCACTTTTCTAGTAGTCAAGTCCCCAAAAATCGGGGATAAACTGACGGTGTATGTACCAAAAATACCTCTTGCATATTTTAATAATAAAGTTTATATTGCAAAATGCAATGGATCTTAAACTTCGTTTTTTATCAACTTTTACATTAGTTCTTTTAGCTATATTTATAGCTCCCACAAAAGCATTAGCAGTACCAATCCAAAGTTTAAATGACCAGACAGGACAAACACAAACATTCCAAAATGATTCTAACGTGACCATCTCTTCCTCTAATAATATCCACTCACTTGGCTGGCAAGGATTACTGCCATTATCCCGAGGAGGAACAGGAGTGGGCTCTTTTTCCGCTGGCTCGGTTTTGTTCTCTAATGGGACATCTTTCGCTCAAGACAATTCTAATTTCTTTTGGGACAATATAAGCAAAAGGCTTGGTATTGGTACTTCCTCGCCTACTACAACTCTTGATGTTTCAGGTAATGCAAAAGTAACAAGTTTGACCTCTTCTGGCGACGCAATCATAAATTCTTTGACTGTTGGTTTGGGAGGCGGTTCTGTATTTTCGAATACTGCTGTTGGATACGAAGCCCTCATTTCTGCTGACCCTACAAGCTCTGGTAATACGGCTGTAGGATTTAGAG
>Ga0209542_10004930_pt1 | contig 27075 bp, 26 predicted proteins | sample RifCSPhighO2_01_FD_184028 | JGI IMG/M metagenome (GOLD analysis project Ga0209542, IMG submission 184028) | Soil microbial communities from Rifle, Colorado - Rifle CSP2_plank highO2_0.1 (SPAdes) (version 2) | ecosystem: Environmental > Terrestrial > Deep subsurface > Rock core/Sediment ...
GAAACATCTGAGGAACATATTTTTGTTGTATGCACGGTGGAGTATACTCAACATTATGTTTGAAAGATTTCGCAAAACAACTTCTGAATCGGCACCCTCTGTTGAAAAGTCCAAAAAGGATTTTGATAGATACTGCAAGTGGTTATTGCTAGATAAGAAACAGCTACAAGGAAAGACGATTCTTGATGTAGGGAGCACGGGCTCACTTTTTGGCGAGTATGTAGAGCAACATTATCCCGATACCAAAGTATTTAAGCTCGACATGAGAAGCGATGACCCTGATACCAAAGTCGATTTTTTCGCTCGGGCGGACAAATTGCCGCTCAAAGCACAGTCGATAGACCTTGCGCTCGCATTTGCGTCGATAAGCAATTCGGCAGGCGAATATGTTGTCGCCGCGCTCAAAGAAATATTCTCGACCGTCAAAGACGGAGGAGAAATACACGCATCGCCTCTTTTCGATGCACCATTTGAGTTCGCTCAAAAGCGATTACGGCTTGTCCGGGAATACGTTAATGATTTGGAAAAACGAGGTGTAGCTACAGCAACGTGGACCGTGACGAGTACAAAAGAGAGGATATTTAAGGGGCGTCATATCAAAGAAACCGAATACTGTCTCATCATAAGGAAGAGAGCAAGTGAGTAGTCCTACACAGAACATACATAGGGCTGCCCTATGTATCTAGTTGAGGATTTCTGGTGCAAGTGCCAGGGGTCGAACCTGGGACCGCCCGAGTATCAGTCGGGTGCTCTACCAGCTGAGCTACACTTGCGAAGCGAGGAAACATGTTCCAACCGAGTCCGCTCGGATTGGATATGTTCTCCGAGCGAGCAAGTGTATGCCTACATACACTTGCGTAGAGCGATAGTAACAAAACGAGACGTCTTTTACCAGACTGACGCGGTATAATCAGGGTGTTATGAACCGAGGATTTGTGGAGATACTGTTCGCGGTCGTTGTGATCGTCTTAGTCGTGGGAGCGATTGCGTGGTGGGCTCTCTCACAAGATACAAGTATTTCCGCTTCCCCCACTTCTTCTGTACAAACCCAGACGGTCTCGGCCGTATTCTCATATGCAGCTAATGAAGTAGCATTCCCATCAAGAGTGTTTCGTCTCACTGGCGATAAGAGAATTCTTGGCGCGAATTATGTGCGTGTTCGAAATACTGCCAAAGCGGTATACGCATTACTGGGTACTGATGCAGGAATTCCCCTTGCCGATTCATGTCGATGGATCGTGAATGCCTCAATTGAAATAGCGAATGCAAAACTTGATACAGAAACATACGCAGACATAAGTCCTCCCCCGGCAGTTGCGGTTGCTGATTTTGTCAAGGTCGTTTCGCATGACCAGCCCCGCCAAGTCTGTACGATACAGTAGGTCGTAAAGGTACGTTGTGGTGCACACTACGCGTTTGCTATACTGCTCGTATGCAAAACTTTCTCATTCTCGCTGTGGTGACATTGGCGCTCGGTATGGGTTTTTTCTGGTATCTCGCTCCAACAGCACAATTTCCGATCGTCATAGATCTAAACCCGCTAGGAACAAAAACCACACCATCCATGACTTTCCGCGTTCTCGGCACTGGTACGCATGCGGCGGCAGTTTCTACGCGGAAGAATTACGCAGCGTATTCAGAAACAGATTTTGCGAAACTCTGGGGAATGGCCCACGGCAGTGATGGAACGATACTCCCGAAAGTTGATTTCTCCAAGGAATACGTTATCGCCGTATTTACCGGACAGAAATCTACCGGTGGACACTCGATTGCTGTTGCTTCGGTAAGCGATGAAGGGAATGTGCGTACCGTAGCGGTCACGCTCACGAAGCCGGGTGAGGGCTGTATAGTCACCCAAGTACTCACGAATCCCTATCAAATAATCGCCGTACCGTTCAGCGATTCGTCGCTTGCGCATACAGACACTGAAATCTCTCCACCTTGCAACTGATTCATATTTTAGAGACTCTGGGGTACCATTCCCAACGTGGATACCTCTTCGTATTTCAAGGGCAAAAAAATCACCGTCATGGGGCTTGGTCTCCTTGGCGGTGTTGGCGATATCGCCTACCTTGCCGAAAATGGGGCGGACATCATTGCAACTGATCTGAAGAGTGAAGGAGAACTGCGCCCATCACTTGACGTGTTGAAAAAATTCCCGAACATTCGGTACACGCTCGGACGACACGATCTCGCCGACTTTCGTAATCGCGACCTCATCATCAAAGCACCCTCAACGCCGCTTGATTCGCCATTTATCGCTGAAGCTCGCGATAACGACATTCCAGTCACTATGTGGGCTGCTCTCTTCGCGACGTTCGCGCGCGGAGCAGGTACGACAATTGTTGGCATTACCGGCACGCGAGGTAAGACGACCGTCACTACGATGATTATCGCGATACTGCGCGCCGCAGGGAGGAATGTGGTCGAAGGAGGGAATGTGCAAGGGACATCTCTTCTGCCACAACTCGCCAACGTATCCAAAGAAACCATCGTTGTGTTGGAACTTGACTCGTGGAAACTACAGGGCTTCGGTGAAGCGAAAATGAGCCCGCATATCGCTGTATTCACGACGCTGTATCAAGACCACCTCAATTACTATGGTTCGACTTCGCTCACCACAGGCAAAGACGCTATGGATGCATATCTCGCGGACAAAGCGAATATATTTTTATTCCAAAAACCAGAAGATACTTTAATACTCGGTAAACAATGCGCGCCGACAATCATTGAGAAATACGGCGACAAAATAGAATCTAAAACGCTCGTCGCAGATGAATTTAAACTGCCGGACATGTGGACGCTCCGCATCCCCGGACTTCATAATCGATATGATGCCGCACTTGCGCTCACTGTCGCTCGCGCGCTCGAAGTCTCTGATGACATCAGTCGCAAGGCTCTCGAATCCTTCGCAGGCGTGCCTGGGCGACTCGAACTGATTGCAGAGAAGAAGGGTGTAAAAATTTATAACGATACGACGTCCACCACGCCCGAAGCGACGCTTGCGGCACTGGAAGCGCTTGGCACGGCGAACATGGTTCTCATCGCCGGTGGTACCGACAAAAATTTGGATATGAATGCACTTTTGTTGAAGCTCGCAGATGTAAAGCGCGTTATCTTACTCACGGGTTCGGGGACGAGCCGGATACTGGAGTGGCTGCCGAAGGTGTCTGTTTACGATTCTCTTGACGCGGCCGTCGCCGAAGCCTTCGCATCGGCGACGTTGGGCGACACAATTCTCTTCTCGCCTGCATTCACGTCGTTCGGTATGTTCAAGAACGAATACGACCGTGGCGACCAGTTTAATGCGCTCGTAAAATCATTTCCACAATGATTGGCATATTTGATTCGGGAAGTGGCGGACTCACAGTATTGAAGGCGATACGGGAGCGGATGCCATCATCTGACATCCTGTACTTTGGGGATATTAAAAATGCTCCCTATGGCGAGAAGCCGCGCGAGGAACTCTCTCGGCTTACCGTTAATAGCATTCGAGTCCTCCAAGCGCGGGGCGCGACAAGCATCGTGAGCGCCTGCAACAGCGTTTCGGCCTCGCTCGCGATCTCGCTTTTTGACGTACTCGGTCTCGCACAACAAAACCTTATTGAAATGGTTGGACCGACGGTGAGTTGTTTCAAAGACTTCAAAAAGCCCATCCTACTTGCAGCCACGCCTGCGACCATACGTTCCGAACTCTATCAAAACGCTTTTCGGATGCTCGGCATCGAAATCGACACGGTTGCCATTCCCAAACTCGCCGGTGTGATTGAGTTTGACACCTCCGCAAGGGATCAGGAATTGTTGATTGCCAGTGCGTTTGCCACGTACAATATGAAGAAATATGGAGCCATTGTTCTCGCCTGCACGCATTATCCGCTCGCATTGGCGTCGTTCCGTAAGGTGCTCGGGGACATACCGTTCTTTGATCCCGCTGAAGCGGTTGCAGATCGCGTGAAGCGACAGCTCTGGCCGCGCGAGGTCGGCGACGGGGAACTCCGGCTTCTCGTCAGTAGAGATATGCCGCAGTTTCGCGCGCACGTGGCGAAACTGCTCCCTGATGCATCTTATGTCGTCGAAGTGTTAGATTAGCTGTATCTATGGAATACAGGGGTAAAAAGGTCCACTTTATCGGCATCGGCGGTATCGGCATGAGCGCGCTCGCGCAGTATTTTCTTGATCAGGGTGCTCACGTAACCGGGTCAGACAGGGAAGTAAGTCCCACCACCGAACTTCTCGGGAAGAAGGGAATACAGGTCGTGAGTGGACAGAAAGCAGAGAATGTACCGGCAGGGACAGAGATGATTGTGTATAGCGATTCGGTGCCGGAGAATAATCCAGAGCGCGTCCGTGCGACTGACCTGGGGATAACTCAAATTTCATATTTTGCAATGCTCGGGAAAATCTCGGAAGGGAAGTACACGATTGCAGTTTCCGGAACGCATGGAAAAACCACGACGACCGGCATGCTCGCAAAGATTCTGCATGATTCTGGGGCAGACGAGACGGCGATCGTGGGCTCAATCGTGAAAGATTTTCAATCAAATTATCTTCATGGTGATTCGAATATGTTTGTGGTAGAAGCCTGCGAATACAAAAACCATTTGTTGGAACTTTCTCCACATATTCTCGTCATTACCAATCTTGAATGGGACCACACCGATTACTTCCCTTCGCTGACTTCCCTTCAGGACACATTCAAAAAAGCGATTGCGCGAGTGCCAGCAAACGGAGCGATTGTCACAGACCCACAAAATAGGAACATCACTTCCCTTTTGACTAATGCGAAAGCACGCATCATTGATTACACAAAGGAGCCCGCATACAACCTGCGTCTGCCTGGGGAATTTAATCAGAACAATGCACGGGCGGCCGCCGCGGCCACCCGTGCCGTACGGCCTGAAATTATGGATGATTCGATTGCAACTTCGCTCTCAAACTTCCACGGCACATGGCGACGCTTTGAATACAAAGGAAAAACTAAAAGTGGGGCAGATGTGTACGACGACTACGCACATCACCCAACGGCGGTCAGAGAAACATTGAAGGCACTTCGCGCGAAGACGAAAGGAAAAATAATTGTAGCCTTCCACCCGCATCTCTACAGCCGCACCCGCGACCTTCTCAAAGAGTTCGCAACTGCATTTAGTGATGCCGACAAAGTGTTCATTGCTCCCATTTACGCGGCACGCGAGGTAGACGACGGCTCAATCTCTAGTGAGATTCTCGCCGAACGCATCCGCGCGACAGGTACCATCGCTGTTGCATTAAGTTCATTTAGCGAAATAGAACGATCTCTGAGTGAGGCTGCGCAAGACGACGTCATAATGACCATGGGCGCCGGCGACATCTACAAAGTCGCCGATGCATTGGTGAAAAAATAATGGCCTCGCGAGAGGCCATTGGGCGCGCGCACATCCCAGTTCAGCGCAAGGGTTCGAGGATTCGAAATGTGCCGAAGGCGAGTATGCCCGATTCGTCACGAACTTTGACCAGAACCGTTGTTCCAGCCCGATCCTTGTCCGTCACGGTGCATTCGACGGTCACGAGCGAAGGAGCGTACAGCGGATTCCTGAACTTGAGGTTGATTTCCCGCAGTACAACACGCGGCGCATGTCTCGTAACTGCCTCCTCAATGAAGCTATAAATCATGCCACCTGGCGCGAAGATTGTGCGATACCCCATTCCTACGGCCACTTCATGATCTAGGTGGCCGCGGTTTTTCGTGCGAAGGTTCATCGCGAACGCAACAATCTCGTCCGCACTGGCTACGGTGCAAGAATGCGTCCAGCTAGTCTCCGTGTTAAGCGAACCATTCTGCGGCTTGGCATCGGGTCTTTTCTCGAGCGTTTGAGCCATAGTATCTCCTCTCTGGTTGGTTGATTGGGCGTGCATTCCGCACTCAGTCTGGATTGAATTCTATCGCATTGTCAGAGTATGTCAACTAAGGTAGAGTGGCGTAATGGGAACACTTTCAATCGTCGCGACGCCAATAGGGAATTTGGAGGACATTACGCTCCGCGCCCTGCGGACGCTCAAAGAATGTGATGTGATTTATGCTGAAGATACGCGTGTGATTTCCAAACTGCTTGCGCGATACGAAATCAAGAAACCGCTCCAGCGGCTCGATGCGGCGACAGAACTAAAGAAGGCGGATGAAATACTCGCACGGCTTGAAGCCGGCGAACATGTCGCGTTCGTCTCCGACGCGGGCACACCCGGTATCTCCGACCCTGGCGCCCGCCTCGTTTCCTTTATTCGCGCGAATAGTGGAATAGCGAAAATTGAGGCCATACCGGGACCGTCCGCACTCACGGCCGCGCTCTCGGTCGCGGGAGTGGATATAACCGAATTTACCTTTCTTGGATTCTTGCCGCATAAAAAGGGCCGTCAGACCGCATTGAAAAAGATTGCGGCAAGCGACTTCCCTGTTGTACTCTACGAATCTCCACACCGCATCCTGAAATTGCTCAAAGAACTCGAGGGCGTATCACGTGTCACCATTGCCCGCGAACTCACGAAGATTCACGAGGAAGTAGTTGCCGGTACACCCGACGAAGTACTTGATCACTTCACTATCCACTCCGACACCGTAAGGGGAGAATTTGTTGTCATCGTGGAGCCCTGATATACTCAAAATATATGTCGCGCACCAGCACTCTCATTCTTCTTGGCATTCTCGTTATTCTGGTACCTTTCACAGGATTTCCAATGAATATCCGTTCCCTTCTTGAGGTCATATTTGGTGCCTATGTGCTCGGTATCGGTTTCTCGTTGCGTTCCAGCGAAGCAAAAACAACATCCAATCCGCAGCAACCTTCTTCGGTCGCGTAACTCTCCCTCCACAGGGAAGTGTTATTATTTCCTAATGGAAAATCCGGAACGCGTCACCTATTTTGCGGCAACAGATGCACGAGGGAAGCATATTCCTTTCGGTATTAAGGCGAAGGACCGTGACCGCCACATGTATGTCATCGGCAAGACCGGCATGGGGAAATCGACCTTGCTCGAGAATATGGCGATCCAGGATCTGCGGAACGGCGAAGGATTTGCCTTTATTGATCCCCATGGTGGCACCGCCGCGCGTCTCCTCGATTACATTCCCGAAAATCGGGTGAAAGACGTTGTCTATTTTGCTCCATTTGATATGGAGAATCCTATCGCGTTTAACGTGATGGAGGATGTCGGGTACGACAAACGCCACCTCGTCGTCTCCGGTCTCATGGCGACCTTCAAGAAGATATGGGTAGATGCGTGGAGTTCACGCATGGAATATATTCTCACGAACACGCTTCTTGCTCTCCTCGAGTATCCGAACGCAACCTTGCTTGGCGTCAATCGCATGTATACCGATAAAGAGTATCGGAAAAAAGTCGTTGAAAACGTGAAGGACCCAGTGGTCAAGGATTTCTGGACAAAGGAATTCGCCATTTACACTGATCGCTACACCCAGGAGGCGACACCCGCCATCCAAAATAAAGTTGGGCAATTTACCGGCAACCCGCTTATCAGGAACATCATCGGCCAGGAGAAGTCCTCCTTCGATATTCGCACGATGATGGACAAGAAAAAAATACTCATCATCAACCTCTCCAAGGGTCTTGTCGGGGAGACGAACATGCGTCTCTTAGGCTCGATGCTGACGACCCGCATTTTCCTTGCAGCGATGAGCCGTGCGGATCTCTCCGCCGATGAGCTCGAGAAGTTCCCGCATTTTTATTTCTATGTGGACGAATTTCAGAACTTTGCGAACGAGACGTTTGCCGAGATTCTCTCCGAATCCCGCAAATATAAATTGAATCTCATTATCGCGCACCAATACATAGAACAGATGGAAGAGGAAGTCCGCGATGCCGTTTTCGGTAACGTCGGCACAACTGTTGTTTTCCGCGTGGGACCTTTTGATGCCGAAGTGTTGGAAACAATTTTCATGCCGCATTTCACGAAAGAAGATGTTGTGACGCTCGATAAACGACAGGTATATCTCACGTTGATGATAGATGGCGTCGGATCGGCACCGTTCTCTGCCATAACCATTCCACCGATAGAGGCGCCGCCCGTGTCATTTCGCGAGCAGGTTATCGCCTCGTCGCGTACACAATTTACCGCGCCACGCGCCCGCATTGAGAATTCTATCATAGAAGAACTCTCGGTAAGTGCGGCATCTGCCGCGCCCGCTGATGCGCGTATGTTCCGCTATACACCCCCTGCAGGGGCGAAACGTCGTATTGCTCCAAGCGATATGCCGAAAAAGCCGGTTACCCGTAACGCGGTTATCACCCCAGTGCCGATGCAGTCGCGTGTGCAAGAGGAACTACCAAAACCTTTTGTTCCACGTTCGCCTGTTGTCTCACCGCCTCCTCCTAGACCACTACCGCCCTCAAAAAGTGCGGATGATTTGAAAGCAATACTGCGCACCATGACGGCGAAGACCTCAGTTGAGAAAGAACAAGATCAGCGTCACCAGAAGCAGTCACTCAAAGGAGTGCTCGCTTCTGTATTACAGAAGAGTGAGCAGGAAGCAGGAAGCAGGAAGCAGGAAATGCCGAAACCGACAATAGAGTCGTCGGAGAAAAAGCCTTTTGAAGTTCCTGAAGACGCGCTCCGGAAGGTATTCAAAGGCGAAACATAATTATCCCTATGCGTATCGTCGGTTTATTTGTGTTGGTCATCTTTCTTCCTGCATTCGCACACGCGGCAGTTATATTCACCGAAATAATGTATGACCTCTCTGGTACTGACACTGGACGAGAATGGGTAGAAATAACAAACACCGGTGATAGTTCGATTGACGTGAGCGGATACAAATTTTTCGAAGAGAATACCAATCATGCACTCACGCTTATATCTGGGAATGGAGTACTCAATCCAGGGGGTTCCGCTATTATCGCGGATGATCCGACAAAATTTAGTGTAGATTGGTCAGACTATTCTGGTATTCTTTTCAATTCTTCTTTTTCACTTTCAAACACCGGCGAATCTCTGGCATTGAAAGATAGTGCACTCGAGATTCTTGATTCAGTGTCCTATGACTCCTCGCTCGGCGCGGCAGGAGACGGAATGACGCTTCAGTGGGACGGGAATGCATTTGTGTCATCACAACCCTCGCCTGGCATGTATACGGGAACACAGAGTACACCAGACACATCAGAGACCTCGACCACTACCACTGCAATGACTTCATCAGGTGGAAGCACACCCTATGTACCCCCGCCATCGGCGCTCACGGTGAAAATGAGTGCCGTTACAGGCGCGATCACGGAAGTGCCGCTACACCTTTCGGCACGCGCGACGATCAAAGGAGGCACTATCGATACAGCCGCACAAATCTCATGGAGTTTTGGTGATGGATCATCAGCAATGGGAAGCGCGGTTGATAAAACGTATCACTATGCGGGGACGTATGTAATTACCGTTGACGCTATCGATGGTTCCGCAGCAGGACATGATGAAGCGATCGTGCTCGTGCGACCTGCCAATGTGCGCATACTTTCAATCGTAGGTGACGGTATCACAATTGCGAATGATGCAAACGAGCGCCTTGATCTCTCCGATTGGCAGCTGTCTGCCGGCGGAGTTTTATTTCGCATTCCGATGGGTACTGTTCTTTTGCCGAAATCGATTGTTCTATTTCCTTCTGCGATAACTCGCTTATCAATGATGTTTGACGGAATGCTTTTGTATCCGAGTGGCGCCATCGCTGCTCGATACACTCCGCCGGTATCTGCTCAGCCGGATATTTCTATGCAACCTTCTCTTCCGGTGACGAGTTATGAAAAGGTACAGGCGGTCGAAACGATTACCAGTACAAAGAACATTCAGACGCTTCCCTTCGGAAGTCCTGATGCAGGACATGAAGAAGCAGTAAATGCCCCGACGACGGTCTTACAAACGGCCGCCGTCGGGGCAATATCAATTCCTCTGCAATCGGACACTGTGGCAAAAACAAGCGCATCTGGAATCTTTCATTCACCATGGATTCTCGGTCTTCTTGGCGTTATCGTGATCGCAGGCGGGGCATTCATACTTTTATAATTATGCGAGACCAGAAATTAGTAGTAGTAACAGGGGGAGCCGGATTTATCGGTTCGCATCTCTGCGCACGGCTTGCAAAAGATGGTTATCAGGTCATTTCTCTTGACAACTACTTCACTGGCAGTCGGGATAATCATGTCAAAGGCGTGGACTACCGCGAGGGTCATACTAAGGATATTGAAAAATATATTCCTGAAAGTCCTGATCTCATTTATCATCTCGGTGAATATTCTCGTGTAGAGAAGAGCTTTGAAGACATTGAACAGGTCTGGGATCTGAATCAATTTGGTACTTTCGCCGTGCTTGAGTTCGCGCGCCGCCGCGGCGCGAAGCTCGTGTACGCTGGCTCTTCAACTAAATTTAGTGATGATGGTCTCGGGCGCGATCAGAGCCCGTACGCATGGAGCAAGGCCAGCATGACCGAGCTGGTGCAGAACTATGGCAATTGGTTCGGCATCAAGTACGCCGTCACCTATTTTTATAACGTGTATGGGCCGAACGAGCGTACCGGCGCGCTCGGTACCGTCGTGGCTATTTTCAAAGAGCAATATCGCCGTGGGCTACCGCTTGGTGTCGTTACTCCAGGGACGCAGGAACGCATATTCACCCATGTAGATGACATCGTTGATGGTCTCATCGTTGTAGGAGAAAAAGGGGAGGGCGATGGATACGGCATCGGGAGCGAGGACTCTCTTTCTATTCTGGACCTCGCAAAACTTTTCGGCAGGGAAGTGATCATGCTTCCTGAACGGCAGGGGAATCGCATGCAGGCAGCAATTGACACGGCGAAGACGCGCGGACTTGGATGGGTCCCACGCCGTTCACTCACCGAAGACATCACAACCTTTGTGCGCGATACGAGGCCCGAGCCAGCACCCGAGAAGCGCGTACTCGTCTTCACCACTACCTTCCACCCAATCTCGGGCCCAGCCGAGAACGCTCTTTGTGAACTCATGCGAAAAATGCCCGAGGTGCAGTTTGACATCATCACCGCAGCACATGCAAAAGAGGCATTGGATATTCCCTGTATTGTTTCAAACGGCACCGTCTATCGCGTCGGGTTCGGTACGCGCTTTGATAAGTTCCTCCTTCCTTTCCTTGGAACGCGGAAGGCACTCAAGCTTGCTGATAAACACAAATACCTTTTCGCATGGTCAATCATGGCGAGTTACGGCACGCTCCCTGCGCTTGCGGTGCGGAAAGGGAAGTTAGTCCCACTTCTTGTCACCCTCGCTGATCAGAACCTCTCGTGGTACGAGTGTCTCTTCCTGCGCTATATCCTCGCGCAGACCGATCAGGTCTACACCTCTACTCCAGAACAAGGTGAGAAACTTATCTCGCTTGAAGCGCGTATGCGTGCGCGCAAATCACTCGGTACTGGTGACTCCTTCGCGAACCAAATGCGTTTTGCCTACTCTGCAATTTTGCGCACGTTAGATAAAAAGAGATTGTAGAACTCTCAATTTAGAACTGCCATCGTGGCAGTTACCACCCCTAAAACAATTGCCGGTATGTTGCAGGCAATAATCGGCCAATCCTTCTTCTGTTCAAGGAAACCATACGTTGTCCATACACAGCCGTTTATCACGGTAATAATAGGCAGAATGATAGAACCAGGGTGCCCAGATATGTTCAATCGTATCTGATCTATATACGAAAAATACATGGCAATTGCCATGAAGGAAGCAAACCACCCAATTCTGTCGACAGTTTTTTCGTCCACAGACCCTATGGCGCGGTATTCGATGTACCGGCGCCGAGCTGGAACGCGCAATTGCCGACCCGAGTGATTTTCACCGACGGGAAGTACTGCGAGCACCAAATCGACTAACGGAGCAGGAAGAAAGGAAAGACCGGTTGCTATCACGCACCGGCTTTTTTGTTTACGGTGGACTTGATGTTGTTGTACTTATTTGTTATTCTGCTTTCAGGTTTTTGCTGTTTTCCGTTGTAAAACTTATTCCCAAAAGGGAGAAGGAGAATTCAGATGAAGAAAGTCGGAGTCTTGGTGCACGGTCTGTTTCTGCAGGCCAACGGCTGGGAAGAAATCGTATGGGGCAAGCCCCCGTACAAACTCGGATCGATTCCAAAGGCAGTGGAAGTCATGCTGTCCTTCGGTCTCGAAAACATCGCGTGCGTGGTATTCGGCACCGGTGCTTCCGAGAAGGACGGTCTGAAGGAAGCCCAGTATACGCGGCGGGATCTCCGGAACAACATGCGCCGTTTGGAGGGCTACCCCTCAATCACCGGTCACTACGAGTTTCAGTCGAGACGGGGCCTTTCGCTCCTGTCCGGCCTGATCGACTCGGCAATCATGGAGGTGGTAGCGACCGTCACGGTGACAGAGATCGCCAACGCGGCGAAACATTTTGCCGCTCATGGCTGCGACGTCGTCATTCAGGTACCGATCTGCGGCAGTCATTCCCCGCGTTGCGTCCAAAGCTTCTTGCGGGTCAAGGAGACGCCAGGGAACATTCCGCACGGACAGCTCTGGATGGTCGCTCCGCCCGACAGCATGTTCGCCAACTCAACCATCGGCGAAGTGGCGATTGTGGAGCCGCCGCACCGGGCCGACGACCCGATGCTCGATGCGCCGATCAAGGCACATCAGGTGGTGCCCCGCTTGTTCAAGATGGCGCCGCCGGCCCGTATGGAATTTCTCGTTGAGGCAGACAATCTGCTGCGCGAGAAGTACGGGGTCTGATTCGGAAAAGCATGGAAAGCGCATTGGACCCTCGGGTCTGATGCGCTTCTTTTTTTGTATGGCGAAGGTTATCATAGGGGCAATGCCCGACAAAAAGGTCAAGAAGATCCTTATCTTCTCACTTGCCTATTATCCGCACGTGGGCGGAGCTGAAGTCGCTGTCAAAGAAATCACGGACCGAATCACGGGCATTGAATTTCATATGGTGACCATGCGGATGGATTCTTCTCCCCGAGAATCTCTTGAAGGGAGGGTACATGTATATCGCATTGGCTTAGGCAATAAAAGCCGGCTTAATAAATTTCTCTTCCAATTTCTTGCCGCACATAAAGCGTCAAAGCTCCATAAGCACTATCACTACGATGCCATCTGGGCTCTTATGGCTCACTCGGCAGGGATGCCTGCCGTGCTTTTCAAGATGAAACACAAGGAGGTTCCGTACCTCCTGAATCTTCAAGAGGGCGATCCACCGGCGTATATAGAACGGACTATGCGACCTCTATGGCCCTTGTTTATAGCGGCATTTAGACGCGCTGACGTGGTGCAACCCATTTCAACCTTTCTTGCCGCATGGGCTCGAAAGATGGGCTACACAGGGCCAATTGAAATCATTCCGAATGGTGTTGATGTCAAACGTTTTTCCGGTATTCCCGTTGCACATAAAGGCATCATACTCATTACCTCTTCTCGCCTCGTTCACAAAAATGCAGTGGATGACGTGATTCGAGCGCTTGCACTTCTCCCGTCACACGCCCGTTTTCAGATTTTGGGCATTGGTCCGGAAGAAAATATGCTCCGAGAACTTGCCAAAAAAGAAGGTGTATCCGAGCGGGTGGAATTTCTCGGGCATATTGATCACAAGGATATGCCACGATATTTACATGCAGCGGATATCTTTGTTCGACCCTCCCGTTCGGAAGGACAGGGAGCATCATTTATGGAAACTATGACCGCAGGACTGCCGGTCATTGCGACGCAAGAAGGAGGTATTGCCGACTTTCTCTTTGATGCGAAGCGCAATCACGATGAAGAAACAACCGGTTGGGCGGTCGACAAAGATTCGCCCGAGCAAATTGCAGAAGCCGTCAAAAACATTCTCGCGCATCCCGAAGACGTTGCGAAAGTGACCGCAACCGCAAAGAAACTTGCTACGGAAAAGTATGATTGGAATCTCATTGCCATACGTATGCGAGCGGTTTTCGAAAGATTGTTTCGTGACGCATGAATGCAGAACCTCCTCATGCGGATAACGCGACTTTTCGGTACTATTAGCAGTATATGAATAGTATGCGCATTGTCGTTACTGGCGCCGCAGGAGCCATCGGCTCTCATATGGCTGAAAAATTGAGGCAAGAAGGTCACTCAGTGGTCGGCATTGATGCGTTTACCGATTACTATGATCCGGCCGAAAAACGCAGAACTGCCGCAGAACTTTCTGCGAAAGGAATAGAAATTCATGAAGCGGACCTTGCAACTGCAGACCTCTATTCCTGTATACTGGACGATACCGAATTTATTTTTCATTTTGCGGCACAGCCGGGCATCTCGTCTGCGGTAGCCTTTGACACGTATGAACGAAATAACGTACTAGCGACCGCGCAATTACTGGAGCGTTCAACAAAACTCAAAAAACTTTCAGGATTTATTTTTCTATCAACTTCATCAGTATATGGAGTACAAGCCGTAGGAAACGAGAAAAGTGAAACGTGCCCCACTTCTTTTTATGGGGTAACAAAACTTGGTGCCGAACAACTAGTTCTATCATATGCCCGTCGCGGTATGCTCCCGACCGCTTCCGCGCGTCTTTTTTCGGTGTATGGCGAGCGCGAGCGCCCCGACAAGTTATTTCGTAAACTCATTACCGCTATAGACTCCGAGACGCCGTTTCCTCTGTACGAGGGCAGCAAAGAACACAAACGAGGCTTTACCTATGTGAAAGACATCACGGAAGGACTCTCAAAAATGATGACGTACTGGGACAAGAGCCGCGGGGAAATATTTAATCTCGGGACGAACGAGGCTCATACGACTGGAGAAGGCATCGACCTTGTCGAGAAATTGATGGGTAAGAAAGGTCAGTATGTCATAATACCCCCTCGATCTGGTGATCAAACTGAGACGGCGGCTGACATATCAAAAGCGCGCCGCGTTCTTGGATACGCGCCAAAAGTTTCTCTAGAAGAGGGTCTCAAACGGGAGATTGAGTGGTACAAAAGCACTCGCATTCACGTATGAGTATAAAACTCGTCGTTGCGGACTCCCGCAATAGTTGATTAAATAGTTGCTCCGATGTAGAGTAAAGCTCGTTTCCCCAACGCCCAAAGGAGGCACATATGGAAAAAGGTTCGCAGTTCTTTGAAGTACCCGACGATTTGGAGACAAAGATTCGACTCCTTTTTGCCTCACCGCCAGGTTGGATATTTACGGCTGGCTTGCGAGCGCCTCAAAGCCTTATAGATAAAGGCGTGGTTTCGCTCGGTACCCGTTTCTACTACGATGGCAACATTCATCGTCAGCTGGAAATCCAAGATTATGACAAAGAAAAAATGGATGCCGGCAAGATGGACTATTTGGGCATCATTGTCGAGAGGAAGTTCCCACAGTTCGTTTCCTTCTCTGACGTAGGATTGCGATCAGGATCGCTGAAGAGGTTGCAGGCTGAACAGATCACTGCGGGACTCATCCGGCATGGTTTTGTGGGGCACTTCTCGTCCCATAATGGCTACTACGATGATTGCTATGGCCAGAATGGTGGTTACTATAGGGTCATTCTGCAGCCCTGGAACGGTGGAGAAAGTATGTTCAATGATGAATCAGGTCAACAGCCTGCCCGAGTTCGTATCGATTGGGAAGGGCGATACGGCGGTAGTGAAGAGTTGATGCAACCGTTTATTTTGGTATGTCAAGAACTCGGACTGCGCGAATACACTCCCACAGCATACGTCGCAAAAGCTGCATGATTGCGTTCAAACAAGGAAATACTAGACGCTGCCTTAGGGTGGCGTCCTTTTTTATAGGCCATGGAAAAAAGCGAAACTAATGAATGCGGGAACAAGGTTATACTGGTATCACATCATGAAGTTAGTAATCGCGACCCCACTGTATCCGCCGGAAATCGGCGGTCCGGCGACGTACGTCAAAGAGCTTGAAGAAGGTCTCCCATCCCGTGGGATTAATGTAACCATTGTGAAGTTTTCCGACGTGCGTCATCTACCAAAGTTTTTTCGACACTACATTTACTACCGAAAAATCTTGGCCGCTGCGCGCGACGCCACTGCCATTCTCGCCCTCGATCCGGTTTCGGTAGGACTTCCAGCGATGAAAGCGGCGAAAAAACTCGGCAAACCTTTTGTAGTAAAAATCGTCGGCGACTATGCATGGGAACAAGGAGTGCAACGATTCGATGTCACGCAAAATCTGGATGAATTCGTTACAACAAAGCAACCTTCCTTTTTTGTGCGCAAACTACAACAGACTCAAAAGTATGTAGCACAAAATGCAATTCGAATCATGGTACCCAGCCTTTATCTAAAAGGAATTATTGAAAAATGGGGAATCCCGAGCACAAAAATTGAGATTATATATAATGCAGTATCTATTTCTGAAATTGGTCATATCCCCGAAAGAGTGGCCAATTTACCACGACCGCTTGTTGTATCCGTTGGTCGTCTTGTGCTTTGGAAACATATGGATGGAATCATTAATGCGGTCGCAAAACTTCTTCAAGCAGGGATGTCAATCTCATTTGCCGTTGCGGGAAGCGGCCCTCTTGATGCAAATCTCGTACGTTACGGAAAAAGCAAACTTCTAAATAATTTTTTCCGTACAGGGGAACTCTCACATGCTGATACACTCGCGGTTATGAAATCTGCAGATGTCTTCGTACTCAATTCGTCCTATGAAGGGCTCTCCCATGTACTGATTGAGGCACAGATGCTTGGTATACCAACTATCGCAACTCGCGTTGGTGGTAATGAGGAAATTATACGTAACCACGAGAACGGAATTCTTATTCCACTTGGTGATGTGAATGCACTTACGGATGCACTCAAGTATTTGTTTACGAATCCAGAAATGCGTGCAAATATTGCTGCGCGCGCAAAAGAATCAGCAAAGCAATTTTCTGTAGAAACAATGCTTTCGAAAACGGCTGCGGTTCTACAAAATCTATGAAAGTCCTGATGATTAGCGGTGACAAAAATATCTTTGTTGAAGGGAGTGAAGCACATGCACGTCTCGAGTTACAAAGATCTACGGTTGACCAACTCGACGTGTTTGTGTGGCCACAGGTGCATTCGTGGCGTGAGATTTTTCGTGCAACTCGGGGAAACACTTATGATGTCGTTACGTCGCAGGATCCATTTTGGCGAGGATTGCTTGCATGGAAACTCGCACGACGCACAGGCGCAAAATTGAATTTGCAAGTACATACCGATCTCTCCGCGCAGTCATTGTTGCGTCGAACGCTCGCTTATTTTCTTTTACGAAGAGCCGACTCGATCCGTGTAGTGTCAAAGAAAATAAAAGACCTTCTTACACCGCTTTCTCTCAAAGCATCCATAACCGTGCTACCTATCTTTGTTGACCTTGAGCCGTTTCGCGGGCTTCGACATCAGACACATTCGCGCTTCAACAAAACCATACTATGGGTAGGGCGTTTTGAGGCAGAAAAAGACCCACTCTCTGCGCTTTCCATACTTGAACAAGTTCGTAAATCTGGTGTGGATGCGGGACTCATATTGCTTGGTGTAGGAAGTCTTGAAGAGAAACTTCGTATTCGTGCAAGAGGTTTAATGCCCTATGTTGAATTTCCGGGTTGGCAACATCCTCTCCCGTATCTGCAAATGGCAGATGTCGTTTTGAGTACTTCAAAACATGAGAGTTATGGCGCAAGCATTATTGAATCCCTTGCCGCTGGCGTACCTGTGGTCGCCCCAGACATCGGTATTGCAAAAGAGGCAGGAGCAATTGTGGTTTCCCAGTCAGACCTCGGGAGTGCAGTCATCGATGCGTTAAATGGAGGGAAGCACGGCGAGCTTCTCCTGTCCATACCGACTAAAGAGGAATGGACACAGCGCTGGAAAGAAACACTGCTATGAAATTACTCATCATCACACAGGTTATCGATGCCGAGGATTCCGATCTCGGATTTTTCGTGCGATGGATAGAGGAATTTGCAAAGCATGCGGAGAACATAGAAATCATCTGCCTCAAGTTGGGAAAGTCAGACCTTCCCAAAAACGTGCGTGTGCACTCGCTCGGCAAACCCTACTCCGCTGAAGCTACGAAGGGCGCAGGAAAAAGATTGAAATATGTTTTGAAATTCTATCGATACATCTGGCAATTGCGTCACGAGTACGACGCCGTCTTTGTGCATATGAACCCTGAATACGTTATTCTCGGCGGTTTATTCTGGCGAATGTGGAGAAAACGTATCGCATTATGGTACACACACAAAAGCGTCAATTTCAATCTTCGTCTCGCTACACTCCTATCAAACGTCATTTTCACGGCCTCGAAAGAAAGTTTCCGTTTAAAAAGTTCCAAGATACAAGTTGTGGGGCATGGCATTGATACTGATTTCTTCTCTCCGGATGCATCCGTTGCTCGCGGTGGGTGGTTGCTCTCGGTCGGACGGCTTATGAGAAGCAAGCGGCACGACCTCGCTATTCGTATTGCGGTGGAAGAAGGTAAGGAGTTACGCATTGCCGGCGATGGGCCCGAGCGGAAGCATCTTGAAGAGCTCGCCCGCAAGCTCGGAGTGCGGGTGCAGTTTTTGGGCGGTCTTACCCAAGCGCGGTTGCGCGATGAGTATCGCAAAGCCGCCTCTCTCATCCACACAAGCGAAACGGGCAGTTTGGACAAGGTGGTGCTCGAAGCTCTCGCGTGCGGGCTCCCCGTTCACACACATGATCCGGCACTGAAAGTGCTCGAAAACGTTTCCGCATCGTATGTGCGAGAGCACCACTCGCTCCAACGGCTCATCCCCCGCATCCTTACCTTCATGGGGGCACCATCGCCTGATCCAAAAGCGTTTTATGACAGTATTATGCCGGGAAAACTCGGAAGCAACTATGAAAGTGCGCGATGGCAGCAGAATCCGCTTTTTGCTGCGCAGTATCAGATGATGATCAATATGTTGCATCGCGTGGTCGAACCGCTCCTGCAGCACGCCACACGCGTACTTGAAGTGGGTCCCGGTCCCGGTACGTGGACCGTGGTTCTTCGCGAGGTCAATCCGGATGCAGCATATACGCTCGTGGACATTTCACAGGAAATGCTCGCGAGAGCACGACAAAAGCTCAGTGACCACACGAATATTTCTTTTGTCGAAAGTGATTTGGTTTCTTTTGATCCACGAGAGCACTTCGATTTCTTTTTCTCGTCGCGCGCGATCGAGTATATGCCGAATAAAAATGCTACCATACAAAAGATTGCACACGTGCTTACGAACGGCGGACGCGGGGCCATCGTTACAAAAATGCCCAAACCCCTTTTCGACGCACTTCGTGGGCGCGCGGAGCGTCCACTTCACAGCGGTCAAATGCATCCACGACGACTTGCTCAATTGCTTTGCAGTCACGGACTGAGAGTGATGAATGTGCGTATAGCGACCGCAACAGTGCCGCTTCTGGGCATGGCATGGCTCAATAAACTCATGTATCACGCTCTGAAAGGGTTTCCCTTTGTTTTCCCCTTTACGCTCTGTGCCGAGTCGTATGTGGTTACATTCCAAAAAATATGATTGTCGAACTGGTCGGACTGCCGGGGGCCGGAAAAACAACACTCGCTGAAGCGCTGCGAAAAGAGGGAGCGATTTCCATTCCCCCGCTAACACCTATACATCTTTTTGTGGATGCCGGTTTGTTCTGGCTTTCGCATCCTGTTCTCGCGTGCAAACTACTTACCTATATCGTGTGGCACTCCTCGCGCGGCGCGCGGTACCTTCTTTTTATGAATGGCTATATGGGATATGCCGCACGATATCGAAGCGCGCGGGCGCGCTCCCGAGCGGGCGCGTCGGTCGTTCTCGATCAGGGATTTTTCCAGTTATGCGTTTCGCTTCAGGGTCTTCCACCGACATTTGTAGCGCTTTTTCCAAAAACCGACATGCTCGTGGTGGTAACGGCGGATGATTCGACACGTGAAATGCGCATGACTCATCGCGGATGGGCCGCGCGGGAAAAATTCAGTGAAGCAATGCTTCAGAACTTAATTCCTTCATTCGAGAAGGTCGCGGTTGTCTATCACTATGACGGAACCCAGAATCCGGAGGAAGGTGCGGCACTCCTCATGACGCACATAAGAAAGCAATCGCGTCCGTTCGTACAGACGGCGAGTCGAAGTGTACTTAAGACCATCGTCGCAGGAATTGCGTTCTTCATTGCCCAGCTCGAGCATCTTTTCTCACGCACCCCGCACGTTGCCGTGCTGATGTATCACGCTATTGATGAATCAGGCTGGAGACTCTCTATACCGCCGCGCGTGTTTGAGCACCAAATGAAGTATCTCGCGAAACACACACGAGTTGTTCCACTCTCCGACGTGGTGGCATACACAAAAGGCGAGAAGCAGCTTCCCGCACGCGCCGTCGCGCTCTCGTTCGATGATGGCTATCACGATTTGGTGCCAACAGTACTTCCGCTCATCAAGCACTACCGCTTTCCTATAACAGTGTTTCTGACGACTGATCTTGAAAATCATTCAGACTCGCTCGCGTTGCCGCGCCTTTCTTTGGGCGACATACAGACGCTTCTCGAGAGCGGCTTGGTTTCGTTTGAATCGCATACCATCTCCCATCCGTATCTACCGCACCTTTCGCTTGCCGGCGCTCGCCACGAGCTTGTCGAATCAAAGCGAATGGTCGAGAGTCTGCGTGGTGGCGTCGCGCCCTACTTTGCATATCCGTACGGAGATCGTAGTCCTGACGTCGAACAGGCGACACGCGAAGCCGGATACGAAGCCGCCTTCAGTATTACTGAAGGCATGATTCACCCCGGAGATGATCTGTTCCATCTGAAACGTATTCAAGTCGATAGATCAATACATCCGCTCTTGTTCAAGCTCCGGCTTACCGCCGCGGTCGACTGGAATCGCCGTATCGTTGACTGGCTGCGACGTCCTTGAGCATTGTTGTATACTCACTCTGTGGCGTATTTCTATCTTATCCTCGCGTTCACGCTGAACTCAACCGCAAACATTTTACTCAAACTCGGTGCAAACCGAGGGCTCTCTCTATCGGGGAATCTACTCGCCCTCATTCAAGCAAATTGGCAATTTCTCCTCGGTCTTGCCATTTTTGCGACGAATGTCATCTTCTATTTTCTTGCGCTGCGCGCACTGCCGCTCTCTGTCGCCTATCCGGTAATGGTCGTGATGGGATTTCTTATCGTAAACAGTTACGCGCTGCTTATGCTCCATGAGCCCATCACAACCGGGCAATTTATTGGGTACTTCCTCATCGTTATTGGTCTGACGCTTGTTGTTACACGGGTCTAAAGATGCCTTACTGGTACAGATGCGTCGGGATCTGTTCTATGCCCTTGCTACCTTCGAATGTCGCGTATGATGTAGGCGAGGCGATTTTCTTCAGAGTGTAAATAATCTCGTACGCGATTCCGGGTATGCGAATGGGATTGAAGCATATTGAAGTCTTCACGATGCAGAACAGATTACCAATCTCATTCACGACTTCAAACCCAGCGCGCTCGGCGATGGTACGCATGTTGTAGCGAGAAAACTCAAAGAAGTGCTCAACGTGCTTTGCTCTCGAGACGCGATTCTTGAAATGATGATAGAAGATATTGAGCACATTCTCCCAGTAGTAATTCGGATTTGGAGATGACACGACGAGAGTGCCACCCACCGGCAATATTCGATTCACCTCCCCCAATACCTTAAGTGGATTCGCGACATGCGCGAGCGTGCAACCCATAGCTACCGTATCAATCTCGCCATCTCCAAATGGCAGGGGATCGGTATTCAAGTCACACACAAAGGTCTTCGCATAGGGAGCAGACGCTTCAACCAGATCAATCCCATACACGGTTACGTTTTTAAGAAACTCATTCGGGGTTTGAGCGTAACCAATGTCCACCACCGTAGCCGGGGTTGTTTTAAGGACTTCGTCGGCGATGAGCTCTAGTTTAGATCGCATAGCAACTTATCTAAAAAATAGCATATTATAGAGGTATAACAATGATGACGTTAAGGCGCATAATGGAATTCGGGCGACGGCTGTGGCACGGGGAAGATGTCATTTTTATACGACAGGACAAGAGGCGCTGGAACGAACAGTTCGCGTACGGCCGCTGGGATTACCTGTTGTTAGGACACCCCAACATGACCCTCCTCGCGGGACTTCTTTCCCAACAGGCCGCGCAAAGCGGCACGCGCCTGCGTGTGCTCGATATCGGGTGTGGCAATGGTGCGCTCGCGGTCTCGATTAGCAAGATGCAGGACATGATCGGGTATCATGGAATCGATATTTCTGAAGATGCACTCAAACAAGCGCGTATCCTCGTGCCCGGTGCTTCCTTTTCTGTAGAGGATGCGGAGCATCCGTCGGCTACTCTCGGCACATTTGATGTGCTCATTTTCAGTGAAGTGGTTTACTACATGGCTCCGTCTATGTTGGACAGCTACAGAACATATGCGCACGGGCACACAATCATCCTCGTTTCGGTCGTACGTTCGTGGCGATCGTTCTTCATATGGAGGCGCATACACCGGCAGATAGAAATCAACAAGAGTTTCGTTGTTTCTGACAAAAAGACTGGTCATACGTTTGATATCGTCGTTGGTCATTTTGTATGAAAATCCCCGCCACTATAGGTATGCTCACCTACAATAGCGAGAGGAACCTCGCACGCGCGCTCGCGAGTGTTGCCGACTTTGCTGAAATTATCATCGCTGATGGCGGTTCTACTGACGCAACGCTTTCCATTGCGCGCGCTGCAGGCGCGCGCGTTATCTCACAGTCACATCCGGAATACGCTATCACGGATTTCGCCCGAGAACGCAATCTTACTCTTGCTGCAGCAACACAGCCGTGGTTCTTCTACCTTGATTCGGACGAAATTATGAGCTCGGAACTCGTTGGACATATCAGAGCTGTCGCAAGCGGTTCCGAACATACCCATGGCGCTTATCGTGTGCGCTATCTCAAAACAAATGCCGATGCGTCTAAAATCTACCGTACCTACCGTGAGTATTATCAGATCCGCCTGGTGCGCACGGATATTGGTGCATATTTTGAACGACCAGTGCACGAACGCATCGTCGTGTCACCCGATATTTCTGTCGGGCAAATCGAAGCGCCATGGTACGTACCGCTTGATGCTGAATATCTTTCAATACGAATTTTCGCAAAAAACGCGTGGAAGCGCACTGAAATGGAGATACAAGAATGGCAGCTAAGCGGTATCAAGAGTATATGTCTGAACATTGTCGGGACGCCGTGTATGCGTATCGGAAAATCGCTCTACAAAATGATTATGGTCAAAGTCCGGTACGGCAAAGACGCCATTCCTGCACGCTATGAACTACTTCGTATTCTCTATTCTTGTCTTCTCTCTTTGCAGTACGTTCGACGTCTTGTCCGTGGACGCGGCGAAATGACGCGCGTATAGTTTTCCTATGTGTGGCATTAACGGAGTAACTCGAAAAGATAGGGAACTAGTCGAACGCATGAACAGGGCGACCGCGCATCGCGGTCCCGACGGCATCGGTATCTATGAAAACAATCACATAACCTTCGGACATAATCGGCTCGCGATCATTGACCTTTCAGATCGCGGTGCTCAACCGATGCAAAACACTGACGGTTCGTTCGTTATCACCTACAACGGAGAGCTCTATAACTACCGAGAATTGCGCCGTGAGCTCACCGACTATCCCTTCAAAAGTGAGACCGACACGGAAGTCATTCTCGCGGCCTATACGCGGTGGGGGATTGACTGTCTCAAACGCTTCAATGGTATCTTCGCGTTCGCCTTCTGGGATGCGAAAAAAAATGAGATGATACTCGCGCGCGACCCCATGGGTGTCAAACCGCTCTACTATTGCACTCATACCGGCACGGTATTTTTTTCATCCGAAATCAAGGCGCTTTTAGAAACGGGAGTTGCGCGTACACTTGACTTTGAAGCGTTCTCGCGCTTTATGCGCGTCTCGGATGTGCTTGAACCGAACACGATGTTGAGAGACATAAAAAAACTTCCTGCGGCTCATTACGCTATCGTCAAAGCAGGTGTCATCACACTGACGCAGTATTGGGAGTTGAATAATCGACAAAAGGAGCATCAGAGTGCCGGCGTGTGGCATGAACGCATTCGCACAACGCTCGATGAAGCAGTTTCCCGACAGTTGGTTTCTGACCGCCCCGTGGGTGTGTTTCTTTCCGGTGGTATCGATTCAAGCGCCGTACTCGCGAGTGTCATACGTGCCCAAGGATCCGCCCGTACGTACACGACTCGTTTTGAAGTGACGTCTTCTGAAGAAAATGAGAAGTTCAATCGTGATGCGGAGTTAGCACGGGAAACCGCCTCGTTTTTCGGCGCACACCACACCGAAATAACGTTGTATAATAAGGATATTATACCGCTTTTTGAACAATCGGTATGGCATCTTGACGAACCGAGTGGAAGCGCCACCGCACTCGCCCAGTTGGCGCTCGCGCGCGAAACAGTACGAGATGTCGCGGTCGTTCTTGGCGGCGATGGCGGTGATGAATTATTTGGAGGATATAAGCGGTATCGCCTCAGTCGCATCATGGACCTGTATCAACGACTTCCTCACGTGTTAAGGAACCAATTAGCAGCGAATCCAAGATTCGCCAAACTCAATACTCCACCGGGCATTGCGCGCTTGGCATTATTCCACTTTACGAAACAGCCCGCTATCGATCGGGTACTCGCACCCGCGTTTCGCACCGATTCCACAACGTCGTTTTTTGCTGAACGGTTCTTCTCCGACTCGGATATCTCATTCCTTGATGCACTTATGGATGCGGATCGGCGACTTCTCACCGACGGTACACTTCTTCGTACCGATAAACTCTCCATGGCGACGGGACTTGAGGCACGTGTACCTCTTCTTGATCTCGAACTCATCAAACTTGCTGCGCGCATTCCGGCGGAACAAAAGGTAAGTCTCTTTGCAACAAAGACACTTTTCAAGGACGCGATGAAAGATCGTTTACCGGCGTATCTCTTTCGAGAACCGAAGCGCGGTTGGTTTACACCAGCCGGTAGATGGCTTCAACGCGCCGAGATATATGCGTATGCAAAAGAGGTACTAAGTCCATCATATTATCCGCCCACCGCAGAATTATTCGACTGGGACAGTATCGCGACGATTCTCAAGAATCACTACAATCGTTCTACGTACCATCGGACTATGATTTGGACACTGTTATCATTCCAGATGTGGGCCCGCCGTTTCGGCGCACGGGTATAGAAAAATCGTTGCCAAGGATACCAATAGAAGGTAGTATCCTTCCATGAAAAAAGAGTCCAAAAGGACTTTTGACGTTTGTGTCATTGGCGGCGCAGGGCATATTGGGTTGCCACTTGGAGTTTCCTTTGCGCTCGCGGGGCTACGCACCGTGCTCTTTGACATAAACAAGAAATCTATTGCAAGTATTAGAAAAGGAAAGTTCCCGTTCAAGGAAAAGAAAGGGAATAGTTCTCTGCGCCGGGCGTTGAAAAGCAAATTGCTTACAACGACAACCGGTCCTGCGTCGGTCATCTCCAAGAGTAATGTTGTAGTACTCGTAATAGGCACGCCTGTTGACGAATATCTGAATCCGCAATTCGGCAGCCTCGAGCGCATTATCGAAAAATACGTACCTTATTTTCGGAATGGACAGACACTCATACTACGAAGCACAGTATTCCCCGGTACATCCGAACGCATTCAGAATTTTTTCAAGAAACACAACTTAAATGTCGGTGTCGCCTTTTGTCCCGAACGGATAGTGGAAGGTAAAGCACTCGAGGAGCTTGCTTCCATTCCGCAGATTATTTCGGCTTTTGACAAGGAAACACTCACAAAGATGCAGAAGCTTTTCAGTGCCATGAGTAAGGGAGGTGTGGTCAAGGCACTGCCGATTGAAGCGGAACTTGCCAAACTCTACTCGAATGCATGGCGATATATTAAATTTGCCGTCGCAAACCAGTTCTATACCATGGCGACCGAGCGAAGCGTCGATTATACGCGTATTTATAACGTAATGACCGATCGCTATGAGCGCAATGACGATCTTCCCCGCCCTGGCTTTGCGGCCGGGCCATGCCTTTTTAAAGACACAATGCAGTTAGCGGCGTTCAATCAAAACAATTTTTTCCTCGGTCATGCGGCGATGCTCGTGAATGAGGGATTGCCACGTTTTATTGTCGATCATATCAAACACCGTCTGTGTAATGATAATTTACATCAGCAGACCATTGGGATTCTCGGTATGGCATTCAAAGGTGAAAGTGATGATCCGCGGGATAGTTTAGCTTTCAAGTTGCGTAAAATCGCTCGTTTGGAGGCAAAAGAGGTGTTTGTCCATGACTACTATATCAAAGATGATTCCTTCTCAACCTTGGATATCGTGCTTCGAAAATCGGATATACTTATCGTTGCGGCGCCACACGCGCGCTATGCATCCATACCCGTGGAGAAATTGAAAAACAAAATCATTGTTGATATTTGGAATCATCTCCCGTACAGCACGGAAGCGTTTGAATTATGAAAATACTATTCACCGGTTCAGCCGGATTCATAGCGGGATATGCAGTTGAAGAACTGCTCCAGAACGGCCATGAAGTGGTCGGCATAGATAATTTCTCAAAATATGGACCGATCAAAAAAAGCTATTCTGACCATCCCGCCTACACGTTTATTGAGGGGGATGCGAAAGACGTTGCACTTCTCAAAAAGATCATAGAGGATTGTGATGTGATGGTCGCGGCAGCGGCCATGATCGGTGGTATTTCATACTTTCATGAATTTGCGTACGATCTTATTGCCGAAAATGAGCGTATCACTGCTTCCTCGTTTGATGCGGCTATTTGGGCGCATAAAAACAAGAAACTCAAGAAAATAGTTGTCATCTCTTCTTCAATGGTATTTGAGTCCACACAAACATTTCCCACTCCCGAAGGTGCCCAATTCGTCTCGCCCCCGCCGCTCTCTACGTACGGCTTTCAGAAATTAGCTACCGAATATTTCACTCGCGGTGCATGGCAACAATATAAACTGCCTTTTACTATCGTGCGCCCTTTTAACTGCGTTGGGATAGGCGAGAGCCGGGCACTCACGGACAAAGAGATATATTCCGGCAATATCAA
>Ga0209542_10004931_pt1 | contig 27072 bp, 30 predicted proteins | sample RifCSPhighO2_01_FD_184028 | JGI IMG/M metagenome (GOLD analysis project Ga0209542, IMG submission 184028) | Soil microbial communities from Rifle, Colorado - Rifle CSP2_plank highO2_0.1 (SPAdes) (version 2) | ecosystem: Environmental > Terrestrial > Deep subsurface > Rock core/Sediment ...
TAGCATTGCGGTAAGGTAGCTTTGGCACGAAGGTTACGGCTTTTGTGCAGCACCCCAAGGATGCATGAGGTCTAATTAAGCCGTTATCACAGAATTGCCATAGGTACGCCTTTGGCAAGATATGAAAGGGATGACGCCATGGCCAAAACCAATGGGCCAGATTGACAAAGCGGTTGCCAATTATCGATCCTTGCTCGAAAAACATGCCCACGAATTTGATTCGGAAACCGTGCAGTATGTGCTATCGCAGCCCGAACTTACCCAGGACCAGTTTATGGTCTTCCGCAAGCGCGTTGAAATAGTTAGCAAAATGGTCGTCCGTACTGTAAAGGTCAACCGCACTCTAGAGGCGCAGACGGCACTCGACGCTACTGGTCGCCGTCAGTACACCGTCAAGGATGTCGTGAACGCCATGCCTCGAGACGAGGGTGAAGAAGTAGAAGTCGTCTTCTTCAATCTCGGTCGCTATGTGAGCAATGCGGATCTGGAGAATGAGTACGAACTGCGCGTTCTAAGACCCATCGATCCATACGCGCTGGCCGCCGTCAACGAAGCCGATCCGGCTTCGCTGACGATTATCCAAACGTCACTCATTGGAAGGATTCTAATTGCAAGTGGTACTTTGCCATGTTCCTTCGGTGTGCGACGAGCGTAGCGTTGATGTTAACTCCCGTGACGGCGGTTGGGATAGCGACTGGTGGTTCGCTGGCGTCCGCAAGTAATCAGGTTCCTTGGGAACTTGGAACCCTAGTTCTTCGTGAACACTTGGTTCCTTGGGGCTGTCGCAACAAAAACCCTTTAAGCATGATGCAAGAGGGGTTATTTTATTGAAATTTAGCTCAATAAAAGGTAATGTTGATGTATTATGAGTCAGGAAAATATTAGAAACTTTGCCATAATTGCTCACATAGACCACGGAAAATCTACTTTATCTGATAGGATGTTAGAACTTACAAGCACAGTTTCTGCTAAAAAAATGCAGGAGCAGTTTTTAGATTCAATGGATCTGGAGCGAGAGAAGGGGATTACCATAAAACTAAAGCCCGTGCGAATGATTTATCGTTATCCAACACCCAACACCCAGCACCCAACACCAAGCCTAGAATATATTCTCAATCTTGTGGATACTCCAGGTCACGTTGATTTTTCTTATGAAGTTTCAAGATCTCTGGCGGCTGTCGAAGGGGCTGTTTTGCTTGTTGACGCCACGCAAGGCATTCAAGCGCAAACTTTGGCAAATGTTGAGTTGGCAAAAAAACAGAATTTGGTGATTATTCCCGTGGTAAATAAAATTGACATGCCCGCCGCCAAAGTTGAGGAATCGGTTGAAGAATTGAGTAACCTTTTGCAGGTTTTGCCAGATGAAGTAATAAAAATTTCTGCAAAACATGGGACTAATGTTGAAGAGGTTTTAAAAGCTGTAATTGAAAAAATACCGTCACCCGCCACACGTAACCCAAATGCCGAGCAAAATTCGTTTCGGGCGCTAATTTTTGATTCTGACTATGATAATTTTAAAGGAGTTGTGGCTTATATTAGAGTAATTGATGGACAGTTAAAAGACAGAGAACAAATTGAGTTGTTGGCTACAAAAACAAAAGCAGATGTAAAAGAGCTGGGGTATCTTAACCCAAAAGTTTTGCCGCAAAAAGAAATTTTTGCGGGGGAAATCGGATACATTGCAACAGGCATAAAGGAACCCGGCAAAGTGCGCGTTGGAGATACAATTGCTAAACCTCTAACTACTAACAACTCACAGCTAACTGTATCTTTACCTGGTTATGCGGAGCCAAATCCGATGGTTTTTGCAAGTTTTTACCCAGAAAACTCTGATGATTTTGATATCTTGAAAGTTGCTTTGTCAAAATTAAAATTGTCTGATCCCGCTTTGGTTTTTGAACCTGAAATGAAGGAAGCTTTGGGCAGGGGATTTCGGTGCGGGTTTTTGGGAACATTGCACGTTGAAATTATTTCTGAAAGATTAGAAAGAGAATTTGGGCTAAGTTTGGTTATTTCAACCCCGTCTGTAATTTACAAAATTCATGATAAAAAAGGCAAAGAAGAATTAATTTATTCGGCTTCAGACTGGCCAGATCAAAGCACAATTGATAAAACAGAGGAGCCGTGGGTTTTGCTTGAGGTAATTTCGCCCTCGTCTTACTTGGGAAAGTTAATGGAAGTTTTAAAAGATTTGCAGGGAAATTATTTTGAGACAAATTATTTGACTCAAGAGAGGGCCGTAATTGTTTATGAAGTGCCTTTGCGGGCGGTGGTTGCCAACTTATATGATAAAATAAAGTCCGTTAGCCAAGGGTATGCTTCAATGAATTATAAAGTTCAAGGTTATAGGCCTGCCAAACTGGTAAAAATGGAAATTTGGATTGCCGGCAACAAAGAAGAGGCTTTCTCAAGAGTTGTGGCTGAAGACGATGCCTATTTGCAAGGCAAAAAACTGGTTGAAAAATTGAAAGACTCTTTGCCTCCTCAGCAATTTTCAGTGGCTTTGCAGGCTGTGATTGGAGGAAAAATAATAGCCAGAGAGACTATTTCAGCCCGCAGAAAAGATGTTACAGGATACTTGTACGGGGGAGACAAATCAAGAAAGAAAAAGCTTTTAGAAAAGCAGAAAAAAGGAAAAAAGCTTTTGAAAGAAAAGGGAAGAGTTAATGTGCCCTCAAAAACATTTTTGGAAATATTCAGGTCTTAAGATTTACAATTTTAGATTAATGTTTTAATATATAAAGTAATAAAATTAAATAATTAGACCTGTTGCGTAATAAGATTAACAAGCGAAATGCAGGAATTTTGTTTCAGAAGCCAGAAAAATAAGGAGGTTTGCCCTTAGGTAAGTCGACGCATTTTTATGGCTTCTGAAACAAAATTACAAATTGTAGCGTAAATCCTTATTACGCAACAGGTCTATTAAATAAACATGAAAAGTAACAAAAAGATATTTTTACTGCCATTAATTCTTTCCTTAGTTGTTCCTATGGCATCTTTTGCTCAAGAAAAGTACTCAGCTCAAGCTGGAACAACAATTGAGCTTCAGGGAGTTTCTGCTGAGACAGAAAAAGGAAGTCAAGCGCAAGTACAAATAGAAGATCAGAGCCGGACCGGGTCAACAGATCAAGAAGCAGAGGTAACCAGCTCAGATAGTGCTCAGGCTCAAAAGTCATTTGTATTGCCTCATGTATTAGAAAGTAGCGGCGTTTTGGTGGCTGCAGGAGATATTGATGGAGATGGATTTAAGGGTCTTAAACTTTTCGTTGATGCCAATGGAGATGGCAAAATGGAAGCAAACGAGGTTTCGTTAAGTGCAGATGAATCATTATCTCAGGTCCTTGTGGTAAATGGATCTGAGGTCAGAGGATGGGATCCAAAAACAAAAGAAGCAGTTGCTGCCCGATTGCAAGCAAATGACGCTAAAAATAATGCAAATGATTTTGGTCTTTATGTCGCGCAAAAAGCTATAGAGAATGATAAAATAGAAAATATTACTGTTACAGAAGAGGGATTAGATATGAAAAATAATAAATCTAATAATCCAGCAGTTTCAATTAGTTATAACGCAACAATAAAATTTTTAGGCATATTTAATGTTAATGTACCTGCTGTAGCTTCCATTGATGCTTCTGAAAAGACAAATGTTGATTATAGGGGAAATTGGCTTATTAATCTTCTTTCTATTAAAGGCAACCAATCAATTTATACAAACCTTGCTTTAGACATAAAAGTAGCTAGGGATCAGGCATCAGGCCTTGCAACTGGAAAATAATTGTAGTATCTATATCAAAAAAGCTCTATTATTACAGAGCTTTTTTGAATACAATAATTTTCAATCTCTTTTGTAACTCTCCTGTCACATCCCATTGATTGATCGGCTTACTCAAAAAGCATTTAAAATACCACAATTTAGTGGTATAAAAAGAAAAAATGAAAATTCACAGGTTTATAGTTGATAAAGATCTATATTTGGGTAATTTTACGGTTTCAGACAAAGAAATCGTAAATCAAATTACAAAAGTTCTGCGCCTCAAGCAGGGGGATTTTATTTTGTTGTCTGATGGAAAGAAGGAAGAAGCTAAAGCTCAAATTACAAAGATTTTAAAAGGGGGGTTGGAAGTAGAAATTTTGGATGTTTTTGTGAATAAAAACGAGCCAAGCGTGAATGTTATTTTGTATTGCGCTATGTTAAAAAAAGAAAACTTTGAACTGGTTGTCCAAAAGGCCACAGAAGTCGGCGTAAAAGAAATTGTGCCTGTAATAACCAAAAGAACTGTAAAAACAGGATTTAAAAAAGACAGGTTGGAAAAAATTATAAAAGAAGCATGTAAGCAGTCGGGCAGGGGAATGATTCCAAAACTACATGACCCAGTCGGTTTTGAAGACGCAGTAAAAAATGCTGGTGACCAAAACTTATTTTTCGACTCATCAGGCGCAAAACTACAAACTACTCACTACAAACTACAAACTATTAACGTTTGGATTGGTCCTGAGGGAGGATGGGATGAGTCAGAACTGAACTTGGCAAAAGAAAGCGGATTTAAAATTACAAGCTTGGGAAACTTAATCTTGAGGGCTGAAACTGCCGCTATTATCTCATCCTACATAGTGTCTCGCGCAAAGCTATAATACCCTTACAAACTTGAGTTTGTTGGTGTATTGTATTAAGGTTAGATAATAGAACGGATTAAAGTAAAAAATATGAGCAAAATAAAAACACCAAAGCAAATGGAAAGACACTTGAAAGGTATGGCAAATCATAGGCGAATTGAAATTTTGCTATTGGTTGCCGATAACAAAAGCATAACACTAGATAATATTATTGAACGCACAGGTGCCAATGAAAAAACAATAGGAGAACATGCTCGAAGACTATATAACGCGGGTTTGATAAACAAAGAATACAAGGGAAAATTCGTATCGCACACACTGTCTCCATACGGAAAAATTTTCGTTGATTTTTTAAAAGCATTTCAAAAGATCTAAAATACCCTTACAAACTTGAGTTTGTAAGGGTATTGTGTGTAGGGGTATTTTGCTTAGTGCCGTAGGCGGAAGATCTTATGAGAAAAGTGTTAGCAAGAGAGTTTTTTAACCGTAATACAAAGCTTGTGGCTCAAGAACTCTTGGGGAAATTTTTAGTACGTAAATTAAATGATAAAAATATTGCCTTAATGATAACTGAAACAGAAGCGTATGACGGATTCAAGGATAAGGCAAGCCACTCTTCAATAGGAAAAACCAAAAGAAATGAAGTGATGTTTGAAGATCCGGGCACAATTTATGTATATTTTACTTATGGCATGCACTTTATGCTGAATGTTGTTACCAGAGAGAAGAATTATCCGGCTGCAGTGTTAATCCGAGGAGTTATTTTGCAAGATCATAAAATATTTTTAAATGGACCGGCGAAACTTACAAAATTTTTAAAAATAGACAAAAAATTAAACAATAAAATCTTAAGTAAAAATTCGGGCCTATGGATTGAAGATAGGGGAGTTGAAATAAAAGAAAAATTAATAAAAAAAACGCCGAGAATTGGTGTCAGTTATGCTGGCCTCCTGTGGGCGAATAAAAAATTAAGATTTGTAATAGACACTAAAAATATTTGATTTAGTTTATATTTTATGGTAAAAATATGATGTGCAATAGCTCGCCGCCCCTTGGAGGAGTAGTACCTCGACAGTCTCATAAGCTGTAGACCTCCGTGCAAATCGGAGAGGGGCAACATGGAGATTTGTTAGTGAGTAGTGGGTAGTGAGTAGTGGGTAGTTCGTAGGATTATCTACAAACTATTCACTAACAACTACCAACTAAGTTGGCCGGGGTAGCTCAGTTGGTAAGAGCGCAGCACTCATAACGCTGAGGTCGAGAGTTCGATTCTCTCTCCCGGCACATGCCGATTTTTGAAGAGAAAAATTTGATTTATTTAGAAAGAAAATATAGAATTTTAAACATGCGGGCATAGCTTAGTCTGGCAAAGCGCCTCCCTGTCACGGAGGAGATCAGGGGTTCGAATCCCCTTGCTCGCGCATTTTTTAGCGATGCAACACAGTTTGAACTGTCACCTCTTTTTGAGGTGGTTTTGTTGTTGTTGACAATTGCCTTGATGTTCTGCGGGCGATCCTCTTCTGGATCATTCCTCAAAGAGGCCGTCTCTACGAACACAAATTGTGGGGTAAAGAAGAACAAGGTTATTTCATGGCTCGTCATAAGCCGTGGCCCAAACAAAAACTGCTGTTCGCCCAGAAGTACTTCACTGATATCGCCAAAGAAGCCGGCAAGTTTCTGGATGACCGTGCCTTGTTTGTCTTCGGTTACCTTGTTCACCAATTCTGGCAACAGGTGGTAAAAGAGGAACTCAAAGAAGACGAAATCTGGATAACCGGTTTCTTTGACCTCGTGCTAAATGTGGTAAAGCAAGACAACTCTGTCTCTTGAAAGGAGAATAGATCGTGTCTTCCAAGGCAACTGTGCAAATAGACGTGTCTGCAACCGAAAGGATGCTTCAACGACATGTCGATCTCTCTCTTTTTGGCAAAGGAAAAGCCAAAAGCCTTGCAGATCTCCTTGAGGAGGTTGCAAATGGAGAAACGACTCTCTCGGAAGAGAATGGCCGTATTGTGCGTCGTATTTCCGTCATTACCATCAATGTCTTCGTTGACCTCAATGGTGATCGCTATTGCCTCGTTGAAGATCGCCAGATATTTGACGATGGCAGGGAACGACGCCGAAATCTTCCTTCCTCTCTCTCAGAGAAAATCCATCAGAACGAGGATGTCTTGACAGCAGTGTCTCGGGCACTCCAAGAGGAGATCGGTGTCAACGAATTTACGTTGTTGATACCCAATCCTCACAAACGCATTGAGAGGAATGAATCGCCGAGTTTTCCGGGTATCTTTTCCGAGTACACACTGCACGGAGTAGACGTTGTTATCTCCCCGTCGGAGTACAAGGAAAAATACCAAGAAAGGGAAAAAGATCTTGTGACCCATTTTAAGTGGGTTCGTGTCAAAAAGGAGGAGTAGGATCTCCTCCAACAATCAAGCCTGGAGTGTTAACATGCTTCGGGCTTTTTTTATTCAACCACCACACCCTCTACTGGGAAGTTCTCCCAGAACCAAGTTCGTACTGTGCATCCCACCGGGCACGCATTTGCAAAAGCCACCGATAGGTGGTTTTTGGTTATTGAAAGAGTTTATTTAAAAAAGCATAAGATTAAATAGGAGTAGTGAGAGTTGGTGTTTATCAGTATTCTGCTGGTAACAGTGTCGTGTAATATGCAAAGCATATAGCCTGCGTCGCTCGGCAATAAGTTCGCCATCTGTCCTTGTGCGGTAGATTTACCAAAGTGGTAGAAGGTGAGGTGAAAAACATAGTGGCTTACGGGTGCACCAAGAGTGCTACTTCAAAAAATTTCTGTAATGAGTTTTTTGTTTCCGATTAACAACGAGTAATAGGATAGTTATGTCGGTACTATATCAATATGGCGGTTATAAGAGTATGCTTGCAATATGGAGACATTTTGGTTCACAAAGTGTTCATGGTTGAAAGTATATCATTGATCTATTACATATAAAAGAAAAAACTATTATGTCTGCGCGTAATACTACGGTTTTAAAACTCAAAGTCTTAGCTAAAGAAAAGAAAAGTGTTAGGCGTAATCTTTTAGTAACTGTGGATGCGCTTCGCACAAAGGCTAAAAAGTTAGCCATTATTGCCAAAGAGAAAGAGCATATTAGAAAAAAATTAGCGTTTACAGCAGACAAATTACATTCCAAAGCTCAAGAACTTGATATTACTATCGCAGAAAAAAAAGCGATTTTAGCTTCCATTGGAGACGCAGTTATGGCTTGCGATAAAGATGGTAAGGTAATATTGTTTAACCGCAAGGCGGTAGAAATGACTGGTTTTTCTGCCAAAGAAGTTATCGGCAAACACTATAACCAAGTAATAAAATTTGTAAGAGAAATAGATAACAAACCAAGTAAAGATTTTATCGCCCAAGCCATGAAGACCGGCCAAAAAACTACTATGGCTGATAATACTTTGTTGGTTAGAAAAAATGGTTTAAAAATTGCTGTGTCCGATTCGGCCGAACCGATAAGATATCTTCATGGAATACTCGTTGGGTGTGTTATTGTTTTTCGGGATATTACCCAAGAAAAGGAAACAGATAAAGCAAAAAGTGAGTTCATATCAGTTGCCTCTCATCAGCTTAAGACTCCGGCGACCATTATCAGTTTATACACAGAAATGCTGCTCAAAACCCAGGTAGGTGATGTTATTACGCAAAAACAAAAAGAGTACATTAATGAAGTTCATAATGCTAACCAGCGGGTCGTAGATATTATAAACACCTTACTTAATATTTCTCGTATAGAAATGGGCATTTTTTCCATGGAGAAGAAACCTGTGGATATTATTGCATTTTTAAAAAATGGTATTTACGAATTACAGACAGGTCTAAAAGGAAAAAATATTATCATTCAAGAAGATTATCACCAGTTAAAACACATTGTGCCTATTGATACATTGTTGCTTAACATGGTTTTTTCTAATCTGCTTTCTAATTCTATTAAATATACTCCGGTGGGCGGTACCATATTGGTAAAAAGCTTAGAAGTAAAAAAGGACGAAAAAGTTAATAATAAAATTATAAAAGAAAATAGCCTATTGATTAGTATATCTGATAATGGTTGTGGTATTCCTGTGGATTCGCAGGATAAGATTTTTACTAAATTTTTTAGATCTGATAATGCACGCAGTGAACATACCGATGGTACTGGCTTGGGACTTTATATCGTTAAATCAATTTTAGACCACATCGGAGGGGAAGTGTGGTTTTGGTCGAAAGAAAAAGAAGGTGCTATTTTTTATTTCACTATTCCATTAAAAACAATAAAACAAAAAAAATAATATATCTATGATAAACGATAAAAAACAAACGATATTAATTGTTGAAGATGAGCTCCCCTTGCTAAAGGTGTACGCTGATCGTTTTAGTGATGAGGGGTTTTTAGTTTTAAAAGCTAACAATGGCCAAGAGGGGCTTGATCTTGCAATTAAAGAAAAACCAGACCTTATCTTGCTTGATATTCTCATGCCGGTAATGGATGGTTTGACCATGATGCAAAAATTACGGGAAAATACTACCTGGGGCAAGACCGTGCCGATTATGCTTCTAACTAATTTATCCGCAGACGAGAAAAAAATTAAAAAGATAATCAACGAAAATGGGCCAGCATATTATTTGGTCAAATTAGACTGGAGCTTAAGTGCCATTATCGAAAAAGCTAAAATGGCAGTCTTGTCGCATTAAGAATTGTTGTTAAAAAATACAAATTAATTGGTGTGAAATTTTATGAGAATACTTATTGTAGAAGATGAAGAAGCGTTGGCTAAGATTATTAAGGACAGTTTAGAAACTGAAGGCTATGCCGTTGATCATTTATCGGATGGGCAAAAAGCTTTAGGCCGAATTCAGTCAACCTCTCAAGAATATGATTTAATCATGCTCGATCTTAAGTTGCCTAATAAAGGGGGATTGGAAATATGCCAAGAGATACGAAAAATGAATATAGATACCCCAATGTTAATTTTAACGGTGAATGATGATTTAGAAAGCAAGGTTTCTCTTTTTGATGCTGGAGCCGATGATTATTTGGTAAAACCTTTTGAATTTAAGGAACTTTTTTCAAGAATTAGAGCTATCACTAGGCGCCCCAAAAAAACTCTTTCAGTGGAGCTGAAAGTTTCGGATATTGTTTTAAATCCTGCTACGCAAAAAGTATCGCGGGCGGGTAAGGAAATCAAGTTAACCTTAAAGGAGTTTCGTATTTTAGAATATTTTATGCGTAATCCTGATGTGGCTGTATCCCGTGAAGATTTAGTAAGAAACGTATATGATTTTGATTACGATTCTTTTAGTAATGTGCTGGATGTTTTTATTAATAGATTGAGGAAAAAAATAGATAATCATAGAGCAATAAAACTGATAGAAACGGTGCACGGCGTTGGCTATAGATTAAATGCGCATACATAAAATATGGGATGGATGAAAATTTTCAACACTATTTTGTAACCCCTTCAACAAGGGGTTATTTTTATATTCATTAATATCGTTCACATAGTGTTCATGGCAAGGGGTTTATTATTACAAGTACAAGAGAGTGGAAGTTAAAATATAAAGTCGAGTTTGAAAAAATTAAACTATATTTAAAATATGCCAACAATAATCAATAACCCAGGTACCACAGAAGATTCTGGTTCAAACTTAGTATCAGGTGTTATTTTAACGATTGTAATTTTAGGGAGCCTTGCGCTGTTTTTCATCTATGGATTGCCAATGATTCAAAATAACACAAAGCAATATCTTGGGACTACAAACATAAACGTTACCGTGCCACCCGCTACGACACCAACCACTCAAACTCCAACGAAGTAAGGAATGTAAAAAATTAAATGGTCATTCAAAATCATGATGAATATTATTATCTTAATTATTTTTGGTGCTATCGTTGGTTGGGTTGCCTCCTTAATTGTGGGAACTAACGAAGGATTAATCCTTGATATCATTGTGGGTGTTATAGGATCAGTAGTAGGCGGATGGTTGGTAGCGTTTTTTAACTATGGACCTGTAACCGGCTTCAACATGTATAGTTTTTTAGTGGCATTGCTTGGGTCGGTGGTGCTTTTGGTCATCGTGAAAGAGATACAACGTTAAAATATAAAATAATAATATGATTGCTATTAAATATAAAGATAAAATAACAGATACATAAAGGTCGAAAATAAATCTTAAGGGAAATTAAAAAAGTCTTCTAATAAAATGTTTAAATATATAATTAGCGGATAAAAAATTTATGAACAAAATAATCTCATTAAAGAAAAATAACTACGGGTATATGTCGTTTTTTGTAGTGTCATCGCTGTTATTAGTAGGGATGCTATTCGCAATACAGCCAGTTTACGCAGCCACATTCACCCAGCTTACCGCACAGTTAGACTATGGACAGACTTCAGTTAATGTTAGGAATCTACAAGTATTTCTCTCTTCAAATCCAAGAATTTATCCACAAGGATTGGTTACTGGATACTTTGGACCATTGACCAAAAGCGCTGTTATGAATTTTCAGAATGCTTATGGCATTTCGCAGGTCGGAAGAGTGGGTCCGCAAACATTAGCAAAAATTAACAGTCTGATAGCATCAGGAGTTGCTCTGACGGGAGGGTTGCCCTATGGTAACAGCACAGTTGCTCCAACTATTCACGCAAATTCCATCTTTATTAGCACATCAATCACAGGCGCTACCATAAGTTGGTCCACCAACGAAGCTACAAGGGCAATGGTATATTACAGTACAACTCCCTTTCAATTACGAGAGGCTGAAAGTGAATTTACTAGGCCACTCATTGTCGGAGGCTTAAGGACTCCTCAAACATCTTCACTGCAAAATAATCAAAATGTTTCAATATCGGATCTTCAATCCAATACTACGTACTACTACATAATAGAGGCTTCAGATGCCGATGGAAACTTCAGTTATATCTTGTATAGAACCTTTACGACCAAGTAGTAACTCTAAACAATCACCCTGATTGTTAAATATTGGGGTGATTGTTGTGGGTGGTATAAATTAATTTAATATGCAAAATGCATCACATTTTAAATTAGCCAAGTTAATTTTAAAAACCCTACTTCTTGTTTTAACTTTGGGTGTTATCTTAGCAATTTATGGTGTCATGCAATATGACAATAGAAATATTGATTTTATAATGCAGGATAAAGATTGGCAATATTTTCCGGGAGCTACCATAACAGAAAAAGGTATCCACTTTTTGCCCTTAAACCGTATGATCGTCCACCAAGATGGTTCATTGGGTCAGCCAAATCCACCATTAAACATTAATGGACAACACTTAAACGTTAAGGGTGATTTTAAAGTTACCGTCATAGCATTAGAAATAAACCAACAAGTTTCTTTCAAGCTCTATGCAAGTCCGCCTATTGTATATGACCAGTGGAGGTACGAAAGCCCTAGCATTGAGATTGTCGTTGATACCGAAAAGAATCTTACTATCGTTCGCATTTGGGATGGTAGTTCATCTCATTCTATGGACACAAGAACGTATGAGACTCCTTCTAAGTTTGAAACTATTATTTCACTAGAACATAGACAAGACCAAATTATTATCGTTGTAAATAATCAAACATTAGGAAACATGCCCGATCATCATATTTTTGACAGTGGCAACATTTGGTTTGGTGCAGATGGCAAAGCTGAAAGTAATGGCTGGACGCTCGAGAATCTATACGCCGAGGCTCTCGGAACTGGACGCATTGAAATTATGCCACCTCCGTCATTAATTATAGATCAGAGTGATCAAAATAGTTTGCGCAATTTAGCAGATACTCACCAAAGGAAACTAAAAATTGGCGCGGCAATATCTGTAGGGCCTCTGCTTACCGATGAACGGTACAAAACTTTGGCTATCGGCCAATTTAATATGTTGACTCCAGAAAATAGCATGAAGCCTCAGTTCATTCATCCACAACCCGATATCTATACATTTGAACAGGCAGATCAACTTGTTGATATCGCGCTAAAAAATAATATGACTGTGCATGGTCATGCATTAGTATATGACAAAAGCAGTCCCGAATGGATCACTAAAAGCCCCATAAATAAGCGACAAGAAATTATGCTTTCGCATATAAAAAATGTGGTGAGCCATTTTAAAGGACGTGTGGCAGAATGGGACGTAGTGAACGAACCATTTTCCAAGAAACATGATCTTTATAAAAATGGAAAAACCGGACTAGAGCCAAATATTTGGTTTGAGGTCATGGGAGAACAATACATTGATCTTGCATTCATAATGGCTCATGAATCCGACCCTTCCGCAAAACTTTACTTAAATGATTACGGAGTTGAAAATAATGGACAGCACTGGGACGCCTTATTGGCTTTGGTAAAAAGACTTAAACAGCGAGGAGTGCCAATTGATGGCGTTGGGTTTGAGGCGCATATATATACTGATGGCGATTACATTAATGCCGAGGAGCTTAAAAAACATATGGAAATTTTAGCCAAACTCGGCCTGTTAACTCGCATATCAGAAATAGATGTTAATGGAGACGATCCAAAAGAGCAAACTAATCAATATGTAACGGCTTTAGATGTATGTTTGCGTGCTCCTAACTGCACTTCATATACCACCTGGGGGATTACCGATAAATATGGCTCTACTACCCGATCTGATAGATATCCCCTAGTTTATGGCACCAGTTTATTGTGGGATAAAGATATGAAAGCTAAGCCTGCCTATAACGCACTGCAAAAAAGACTTCAACAACCCTAATCATTAAAGATACTATCTGGTTTATTTTTTAAAAAGTAAATTCTACAAAATCTATGATGGATACCATTATTGGAAAAGAGCAATTTTTAATAGAACATAACAGATTATCTCCTATAAATTTACAGGCTACCTTTGCATTACTTACTCGATTTCGGGAAGAAAGAAAACCTTTGCTAAAAGATATTGATTGGTCTTTCAAATTGAGAGCACCCTTTATTTCATGGTTGCTTATGTTTCCGTTATCGCATACACAAAAAAAGAAATATGTGAGGAAATCAACAAAGCAAGTATTTAAAAATTATCCAGAAACCAAATTTTAAAAGGTCGAGTGAATATGGTAAAACTTAAAAAATTAATACTTAAAAAATATGAATAAAAATATTATTATCGCGTTAAGCGTCGTAGGAATCGTCGTGCTAGCAGGAATTGGGTATGCAATTTGGAACGCTTCTAATGACCCCCAAGTTGTCCAACAACAAACTCCAGAAACAACCAATACAACCAATACAACTAATACTAATTCGGCGCAAGCAGGCGCACCGATCGTACAAACAGATTCAACCACTGCTCCTTATATTTCAACCGTAGTGGTAAAGGGTACTGTTAATCCAAATGGAGCTATAACGACATACTGGTACGAATATGGAGAAACGAGCGCCTTGGGCAATCAAAGCTCAAACTATTTAGTTGGTTCAGGATATACAGCAATTTACACTCCCGCTTATATTACCGGCCTCAAGTCCAACACCAATTACTATTTCAGATTGAGTGCCAAAAATATTTTGGGAACTGTTAATGGTACAACTCATAGTTTCAAAACCAATACTACTCCAGCTCCAACAGAAACAGAGCCGGTCATTAACACCAATGGCGCAACAAGTATTGAAAGAACATCTGCTGCTTTGAATGGAAGAGTCAACCCAAAAGGCTACGAAACAACTTTTTGGTTTGAATATGGCTTAACCTCCGAATTGGGAGGGGTTGCTGGTTTTCAATCAGCGGGCAGTGGTAATTCTTCATTACCAGTTTCAACTTCAATTTCAAACCTGCAGCCACTTACCAAGTATTATTTCCGCTTAAATGCAAATAATCAGTTTGGTACAGCAAATGGTGAAATTATGAATTTTACTACTAATGGTCCAGTTGCACCGTCCACCCCAATTGTTAATACAACTTCAGTCACTGCTGTAACTAATTCTTCGGCCAAGCTAAATGCCATTGTTAAACCAAACGGAGCTATGACAACCTATTGGTTTGAATATGGCACTAATGTCACGCTATCTAATGCGATATTAAGCACCTCAGAAGTATCGCTTAACGACGGTATTTTGGCAGTTAATATATCTACCAATACTGAAAATCTGAGCAGTGATACAAAATACTATTTCAGAGTGGTCGCAAAAAACCAATATGGAACTGTTCGTGGTAACATTGAATCATTTACCACAAAGAAGTAATAAGTTGTTAGTTAAACGTAGGTAAACAATCCAAAAAAAGTGGACATTTTCATGTCCACTTTTTGATCTGGATACAGTACTCAATCGGTATGATCTAACTGCAGCGAGGTGCCAGAAACATTGGATTTATAATTTACCTGCTATTCTGGAACACGCCATCCATAATGAAGGTCGTAAATAGTAGGCAGGGATTTGTAAAAAAAATAGAGATGCAGATTTTATGATAGGTTATTTTATTGTATTGTTTTAATGATGGTTCAGCACCATTACAATCACCTTACCCGAAATGTCAGGACACTAGAGACAATAAATGCTTAATTTGTGATATAGTTAGTTCAGGAGCGGGGAATGCTTTATCCCAATCGTAGGTTCGGAAATCATTCACCCAGTCGCGCAAAATAAAAAAATGAAAGATTATTTATGGCATAACGTCGTACATTATATGAATAAAATAATTCTAATAATTATTGTGATTGTCGTATTGTTGGGATTGATCCTCATAGCACAACGAGTGGGGTTTTTTGATATGGTGTATCCGGTAAATAATATTGTTGAGAATACAAATAATTTATTGTCGAGCAATAAGAGTCTTAATTTAAGCAACCAAGGTTTAACTAAAATACCTTCTGATGTGTTTAATCAAACAAGTATAGAAGAACTTAATGTGTCTCACAATCATTTAACAGGGGCAATTCAAGCTGAAATACGGCATTTAAGTAATTTAAGGGTGCTTAATGCTAGCTATAACAATATGACTGGAGTCCCTGCTGAAATTGGGCAACTGCAAAACCTTCAAGTTCTTGATTTGTCCTATAATCAACTGACTGGTTTGCCTAACGAATTAGGGAATCTTAAAAACTTGAAAATATTGGATTTGCGTGGTAATCAGTATTCAAAACAGGATCTAGATTATATTCGCAATAAACTGCCTTCAACTGTGAATATTATTGTAGATTAGATTTGCAACGTCTATGTTCAAAAACTCATTAATATTCAAAGCATATTTTCGTCATTCGCTTGGTGATAAAAATTTGTGAATCTTTATCACCTTCACTCACTAGAAAATAAACCAAGTTCTAATGTTGGACTACTGTTTGCGCACAACGCATATGTTTGAATTGGCAGGTGTGTGCATAAATCCGATATTGATTAACTTTTATTATCATAAAAAAACGGACACCTTAAAGAAGTATCCGTTCTGATTTTTTTTAATCCTTTTTACTTTGCCGCTTGATCCAAGAATACGAGCGGGAAGTTCAACGTGCGTTGCAGGCGCTTGATTGAATCTGGCTTACCGATACGCTCAAGTAATTTGGCAACCAGCTGTTCTCGGTGGAGGAACAGTTCCAGCTGTCCCTTTTCTTCCAGGCGCAAGAAACCGCGTGCCTCAGGATATTTATGAAACAGCTTTATTTCGCCCATTTCTCCTCGTATTTTCTTGAAGCGTTCACGCTTTTCAATAAGCGCCCAAACAATCAGTGGTATCACCGTGGTGTAATCTGTTTGAAAGCTTTCAGTGGTAATGCCCAATACATCAGGATGAACCTTGTCCCAGGTTACCGCTTCACCCGGTAGGCAGCCAGTAAGGTCGCCGTGGGTGACGGGCGATCCAACTATTTGCACGTCGTAATCATAGCCTCTGACGTCGGGGAGCATAAAGATTTGCGAGAGGGTGGGCTCGGGTTGCAAGGAGAAATTCTTTGGCACTCCTCCTCCAAGGATAAACACTGCCAGCATTTTAGAATCTGAAGCAGTAAGTCCCCAATAATGGTAAGCACAACTTTCGAACACTTCCGCATGAATGTCAATCTCAAACTTGTGTTCAAGTAGGCCGAGTTTAGCCATTGCCCAGAGCTTCACCGAATTTAAGAACGCCGAACCGTCTCCAGGCGCACCTACGAACAACTGGCACGCCATATCGAAAGCAAGTGGAAAGCAATCCTGGCTGTACGCCATGCTTGCGTTCTTGGGCATCGTAATACTTACCCACAAGGAAACGGAACTCCGTACCTGTCATCTTGCGTTGGAATTCAGGTATAAGTAAAAGCGTGGAGAAAAATGAATCCTGGTCGTACAGACAGCTTTCATGAAAGCCCGTATTGGTTACGCGGATAATTCCTTGTTCGCGCAACTGGATATCATGACCTTCAATCGGAACTTCGCGAATGGGACGCTGATCATTCTTTTTTAAGGAATCGTGACCATCGTGGTAACACGCCGCATCGGTGATAGTAATATAGGCAATCCATCCCGCCTCAATAAGTGGGATGAGCCATGCACGATGCTGATCAGAAACCGTTACAGGTCCTGAAACCGTAATGATAAGCGGGACTCCTTTTCCAATTGCCTGGTCAAGAATACAGTAAATGCGGCGCACATATGCCGCACCAAACGCTGGCATGCATTCACGAATGAGCTGTTCGGGCGTTTTGATGTGAGTGACTGGTGTAACCGTCACTGGTTTTCCGAGCAAACTCTTGGAATAGTTTTTCTTCATCGTTTACACCTGTGTAAAAGGATTTGTAAAGAACTTTATTGCAAACCATTGCAATGATCGTACATACTATCAAAAAATATAAAGGTTGGAGCAAGCGTATTAACTAATCTTCATTTAAAAAAGTCCCGTTTACAAAACTACTGGTTCCACTGGGAAATTCTCCCAAAACCAAGTTCTAACGCATCCCACTGCCGGCGCAAAAATAGTAACTAATACTTTTCTCTCGTAAAATAGGTTCTAATATTTATAGGGCTATGGTGCATTGGAACCTTTGTCGCTATTTCGTCGATTTTTTGGTATAGTGAATCTAAATTAAAATTTAATAAAATTTATGTCAGAAAAATTTGAAAATAAGGAAAACCAAAGTGAGAAAGCTACGAGACAAGAAGTTGAAGCGTTGCTTTCCGACCTTGAACAGTATGATCACGACCATAGTCAAGGTGTATGGTTGGGGAGAGGAATGGCAGGATTACTTATGGGTCTTATTGAAAAATCAGAAGATGAGCGTGAAGAAGATGAGGAACATGGCGAAAAAGAGCCATCTGGTTTGGAACACTTACAAGAAGAAATATCCAAAAATCTTAAATTGCAAGATGTTCTTAATAGACATCAGGGCACCCTTGAAAAATTAGGTATTGATTTAGAATCTCCAAATCCGCATGGAGATTACGATGAACACGAGACTTATGCAGTGGGTGAAATGAAGATAGATTTTACTAACCAGGAGAAATTTGTAGATTACCTAAAATCCCTTGATGAAAAATCTCTTTCTGCGAGCGAATTGAAGTTAGTAAAAATGGTGTTAGAAAAGGTTCTTAATAGGGTAAGGCAGGAATATAGCTTTGAATCAGCAGATGATAGATTGCTTGAATTATTTTCTGGCATAAAAGATATAGTGGTTGAAGCAAGAAGATTAGGATTAGAGGAGCAAGCAAACGAGTTAGAGCGATGTATATACTATAACAAGCAGAAATCACTTCTTGAATATATCCATGCTCGCAATAGAGGATTTGCTGAACCTATTGGTGAAGGTTTTAACTGGAGTACTTGGCAACGGGACTCTTCTCCTGAAAGATATGTTGAAAGATGGGAGGATGTCTTTGACGCACTTGATAATGCAAAAGTCGGTAAAAAATCCGCTCAACTGTATAATGATATTCTTACCTATGCGATAGCCTCTGTTGAATTTGCCGAGAATGACCCAACAGAATATGTGGTGAAAGATAAAGATCTTCGTGACGCAATAGAAAAAGTAAAGAAAAAATTAAGTAAATATGAGTCAAATGTAGGCAGGGCAATTTGACATATACTATACTTAGTTTATTATATAATATATCTTCAGGAGGTCTGAGGATTCGTCCATTTTCAATTAGGAGGACTTGGCATGGCCAAGCTACTGACGAATGTCGGCATGTTCGTCGGGTTTCTCAACCCGAAGTATGACGGCAAACTTCTGCTTGTTCGCAGGACGAGCACTGATTCTATCATCCCGGCAATTTCATTCAAAGGAAACTGGGAACTGCCTGGCGGTGCCGAGGAAGAAGCCGACACTGTCGGCTACAACTACTCGGTCAACGTTGCCTTCGCAAAGGCCAAGGACAAGGTCGGCATCGATGTTCCTGTGGACGACCAACCCTTTCTCGGTCCCGTTTACGGCACCTCATTCAAAGGACCGCAAGGATACGATCTGGGGCAGGTTGTTCCATTCGTGACGAAACTCGAACCCACCGTCGGGGAAACGATGTGGGTGTCTCCGGCCGAACTGGACGCTCTCGCCGCAAAGTTCGTCTCCGAAAGCGATGCAAAAAAGCAAGGTCTACCGGAAGCCGATGGTCTGCTATCGGGCAAGTGCAAGCGCATGTACCTTATGGCAATGAGTTGTCTGGCCTACCACAGCCCGAATCCATTTTATCGCATGGACGCTTGCTTGCTTCTGCGTACCTGCCGATTCGGCAAATAATAATCAGAGCCCCATCAAATAAGGATATTTGCTGGGGCTAATTTATGTAAGCATTTAGATTATGCTTTTTTATTTGTATAATTTGTGATAGGATTTCATAAAAGAGATTTTACCTCTTGCTCAATGTAGGTTTTAATATAATCTAATCCATTCCGCTTGAATAAAAAGACCGCACAGTTGCGGTTTTTTAGTATATATTGGTATAATTTAAAAATAATAATATGGCGCAGGAAAATTTAATAAAAAAGGCCCAATATATTCTTGACCTGGCAGATGTTAAAATAAACGGAGGCAGGCCTTGGGATATAAAAGTAAAAAACAATCAACTTTACAATAGAGTGATTTTAGGTGGATCTATAGCTCTTGGGAATCTTATGTGGACGGTTGGTGGGATGTTGAACGGCTTGATGATTTTTTTTCTAGAATGATGAGTGCCAACCTTTCAGAAAAAATTTCACCTTCTCTGGGTTTTTTGATTGAAGTTGCAAAGCACAAAGTTCTTAATCTTCAAAGTAAGGCCCGGGCATTTGAAATTGGGGAGAGGCATTATGACATGGGAAATGATTTGTATAAAGCAATGCTGTACAAGAGAATGACGTATACCTGTGGATACTGGAAAGGGATTGAGCAAAAACCGGAAAACTTGGATGCGGCTCAAGAGGCAAAACTGGACTTAGTTTGCAAAAAGTTGGGATTGCAAAAAGGACAAAGAGTTCTTGATATTGGGTGCGGGTGGGGGAGCTTTGCAAAGTTTGTTGCTGAAAAGTACGGAGAAAGGTTTTACAGGATGTGGAAATATTATTTGCTTTTTTGTGCAGGGAGTTTTAGGGCCAGAAAAAACAATCTTTGGCATATTGTTTTGTCTAAAAATGGCGTATTGGGCGGGTATGATTCTGTCCGTTAATCTTTTTTGTGGTAAAATAGGAGCATGGAATGGTATTTTGTAGTTTTAGTTTTCATATTTGCCTGCTTTGTTTTGTCTTGGCTTAGCTCGCGGTTAATAAAGTCATTGGTACAGGTTGGGAAATTTTTGCAATGGCGAGAGTTTGTCATTACTTTTTTTGTAATAGCTTTTGCCAGTTCTCTCCCAAACTTTTTCGTTGATTTTGGGGCAGTAATTCAGGGTTTGCCGGAAATTGCTTTTGGAGACATCATTGGAGGAAACCTGGTTGATTTGACAATCGTTTTGGCAATTGCCGTATTTTTTACAAAAAACGGACTGCCTGCAGATAGCAAAATGGTGCAGCGTTCGGCTATTTTTAACTCGGCTATTGCCGTTTTACCATTGTTTCTAATATCCGATGGCAATTTGGATCGGCTGGATGGAATAATTCTGCTTTTTGCCTTTTGCTTTTATTCTTGGTGGCTCTTTTCAGAGAAATCCAATTTTCATAAAATATATGGGGGAAAACACGAAAAACTAATTGGAGATTTTAAGGGATTAATTTTCAATCTAGTAAAAATTGTAGTGTTTATAATTCTTTTGCTCTTGGCTTCTTATGCTGTTATAGCTTCGGCAAAGTTTTTTGCCGACAGCCTAGGCATATCCCTTGCCTTAGTTGGAATATTGATTGTTGGCTTGGGGAACGCTTTTCCTGAAACATATTTTTCAGTTATTTCAGCTCGCCAGAAAGAAAACTGGATGGTTTTGGGAGAGCTGATGGGTTCTGTTATAATTTGTTCAACCCTTGTGCTTGGACTTATTGGTTTGACTTTTCCTTTTGAAATTCACAATCTTTCAATTTTCTTGGCAGCTCGGGTTTACTTGGTTATTGCTGCCCTGTTTTCTTTGTTATTTATTTGGACGGGGAAGGTTATCACCAAAAAAGAAGGGTTTTTCTTGTTGTTTATTTATGTCGCCTTCTTGCTTACAGAAATATTCATAAAATGAAAACCCCACTTTTTTAACAGGTGTGAAAAAAGTGGTTACTGTGGTGGGGTTAGGTGAATTAAGATTTTTAGAATGTCATCTCAAAATTCAATTGTTTACCCAAAAGTTTATCTGGCAGACGTATTGAAAGCCTTTTGGAAGGGAGTTAGGCCTCAAAAATGGAGGCTGTTTGTGTTAGTTGTCAGCTTAGTTGTTGCAAATATTGTAATAATTGTGGCACCTTTGCTATACAAACAGTTTTTTGATGTTATTGTTTCAGGAGCTCCTGCCCCCCAGCTTGCACCAAAGCTTTTGCTGATCATTATTTATATAGGATTGCTTCACGGCGTGTTTTGGGCGCTTTATCGCGTGGCTGAATACTGCAATAATACCTATCAACCAATGACAATGGCAAACTTAAAGCAACAGTCATATAGCTATTTGATGGAGCACTCATACACTTTTTTTGCTAATAATTTTGTCGGATCATTGGTTCAAAGAGTCAACAGATTCGGTAGATCTTTTGAGCGACTTTCGGACAACTTTATATGGAATCTGTTACCTCTGTTTGTCAGAGTGTTTTCCATATTGGCTGTTTTGTTTTTTATAAACAAATGGATTGATTTGGTTGTCTTAATTTGGATCACCGTTTTTATCTCCTTCAACGTTCTTTTTTCAAAGTGGAAGCTAAAGTACGATATAAAAGCCGCCGAAGTTGATTCAAAGACCACAGGTTACTTGGCAGATACAATAACCAATCAAAACACGATATCTTTGTTTTCGGGACTGCCTTTTGAAAAGGAAGGTTACAAAAACGTAACGCAAGAGCAAGCTATGTTGACGCGTTTTACCTGGAATTTGGATTCGGTGGTTAATGCCGTACAGGGAGCTTTATCGTTTGGAATTGAGTTTCTGCTTTTTTATTTTGCAATTCTATACTGGGGGCAGGGGCTTATCACAGTTGGAGTTTTCGTTTTGTTGCAAGCGTACGCGGGAAACCTTATTGATCAGCTTTGGGGATTTACCAGAATTGTGCGCGATATGTACCAGGCTTATGCTGATGCCAAGGAAATGGTTGAAATTACTCTTTTACCTCACGAAATAAAAGATGCGCCACAGGCCAAAAAACTTTTTGTGTCTCACGGCATAATTGAATTCAAAAATTTGAATTTCAGTTTTAATCAAACGAGAAAAGTTTTAAAAGACGTAAATCTTGAAATTAGGCCGGGAGAAAAAGTGGCTTTTGTTGGGCCTTCGGGAGCCGGAAAAACTACTTTTGTTAGATTGCTTTTGAGGTTTTACGCCCCAGAATCGGGTAAAATTTTAGTTGACGACCAGGATATTGCCTGCGTTACCCAAGAAAGTTTGCACGAAAACATTGCAATGGTTCCACAAGACCCCTTGCTTTTTCATAGGACTTTGGCTGAAAACATAGGATATGGCAGGCGGGGAGCTAGCATAGACGAAATCAAGAAAGCCGCCATGCTTGCACACTGTGACGAGTTTGTAAAAGATTTGTCCGCTGGGTTTGATACATATGTTGGCGAACGCGGAGTAAAGCTATCGGGCGGAGAACGCCAAAGAGTTGCCATAGCTCGGGCAATTTTGAAAAGAGCTCCAATTTTAATTTTGGATGAGGCAACTTCAAGCTTGGATTCCCATTCAGAAATGCTTATTCAAGATGCTCTGGAAAACTTAATGAAAGGGAAAACGGCCATTGTTATTGCCCACCGCCTTTCAACTATACAAAAAATGGACAGAATTGTGGTCATTGACAAGGGAAGAGTGATTGAAGAGGGAAGACACGAAGAATTGTTGAAAAACAAAAAAAGCTTGTATTATAAGCTATGGAATTTACAAGCTGGAGGATTTTTGACAGATGAAGATGCTATAAAAGAGAAAGGAGAGCCAGTAGATGATGAAGACGAAGATGGCGCAATTTACAGAGAGGCAAAACTTGCCAATTTTAAGACTTTTTAGTAAAAATTGCTGTCACAATAAAAACCAAAAGCATTATCAGAACAACTGTTCCGCCAGTAGACAGGTTAAAGTAAAAAGATACGATTATTCCTGAAATTACAGATAAAATTGAAATTATTTCTGCGTAAAAAATTGTTTTTGCAAAACTTTTTTTAAATTGCAGGGCGGTGACAACGGGAATCACAATTAAGGCCGCAATTAATAGAACTCCTATAATTTCAAGAGAAAGGGCGATTGTAACTCCTGTTAAAATTATTAAAATGTTGTTTACCATTTTTGTGTTTATGCCGCTTACTTGGGCCGCATCCTCATCAAAGCTTATATAGACAAGATCTTTATAGAATGCAGCCAGTATGAAAATGGCAATTACGGCCAATGCCAAAATCATATATATATCTCCCTGGGTTACCGTAACAATACTTCCAAACAGATAATCAAAAATATTTGTATTGAATCCTCTGGCAAGGCTGAATAAAACTATTGCCAAGGCAAGGCCTCCAGCTGTAAAAAGTGCCAGGGCAGACTCGCCGTAAACTTTTTTTGAGCCTCTCAATTTTTCAATTCCAAAGGAAGCCACGACAGTCGTAAAAAGAGCCGCTAAAACCGGGTTAATTGAAAAAAATAATCCAAGAGCAATTCCAGCTAGTGATACATGGGAAAGCGTGTCGGCAATTAATGAGTATCTTCGCAATACCAAAAATATTCCAATAATCGGGGCAGCTATCGCCACAATTATTCCTGCAATAAAAGCTCTTGTGATAAAACTGTATTGGAAAATTTCAAAAATCATTTATTTGTATGGCGATGCTCAATTGTTTGAACGACATGCCCTGAAACATTAAGAGAGGGGTTGTCTCTTATAAAGTCTTCTGCTGAAGTGTGGCAGACTAAATAGTGGTCAATGCAGGCAATGTGCATTGCTTCTTTAAGAACTCGCGCAATATCGTGAGTAATTAAAACTAAAGTCAGATTCATTTCCTGATTCATTTTTTTTAGAATAGAGTAAAATTCATCTTGCGACTTTTGATCAACTCCGGTAGTTGGCTCATCTAAGAATATTATTTCAGGCTGGCTTGCTAATGCTCTAGCAATAAAAACTCTTTGCTGCTGGCCACTCGACAAATCTCCTATCATGCGGTCTTTAAAATCCAGCATGTCAACTTGCTTTAAAGAAAATTCTGCAATTTCATTGTCTTTTTTGTCTGTATATTGAAAGGGTTTTTTTTGAGCAAACCTTGCCATCAGCACTACATCCTTTACTGTGGCGGGGAAATTTTGGTCAAAGTTAGTGGCTTTTTGAGGAACATAGCCTATTTTATACCAGTCCTTGAATTCGCTTATGTTTTTGCCAAATAATTTAACAGATCCCCGGCCAGGCGTTAAAAGCCCGAGCACTATTTTCAAAAAAGTGGTTTTTCCTGCTCCATTTGAGCCGACGACTCCAAGATAGTCACCCTTATGTATGGAAAGACTTATGTCTTTTAAGACTTGTTCTTGCCCGTATTTAAAGGATACGTTTCTAACTTCCACTATATTTTTTGTATGGTCTGCGTTCATTATGTTGAGCACTCTAAAGCAATTTTTAGGTTATCCAAGTTGCTTTTCATTACTGTAAAATAATCTTGCCCTTGAGAAACTTCGTCTTTTGTCAATCCTTCCAGGGGATTTAAAACAAGAGTTTGAGCCCCAACTTCAGTGGCAATAGTTTGTGATAGTTTTTGATTTACCAAAGCTTCAAAAAAGATATATTTTACATCGTGGCTTTCGGCAAAGTTTGCAATATCAGCAAGCTGTTTTGGAGATGGCTCTTCGTTAGGAGAGAGGCCTGAAATTGGCACTTGATTTAGTCCGTATGAAGTTGCCATATATCCAAAAGCCGCGTGAGAAGTGATGATATCTTTTTTCATGCAATTTAATAATCCCTGCTTGTACATGTTATCCAAATTATCCAGTTTTAATTTTAACTCATTATTGTTAGCTTGGTAATAGTCCTTGTTGATGGGGTCAACCTGAATTAGTCCTGCTGTTATCTTGTCTGCAATAACCTTTGCCAAAGGAGGTCTAAGCCATATATGAGGATCTACGATGTTTTCTCCGCCTTCTGCTACTATTTGAGTCATTAGCTGGTCACCCGTGATTACAACAAGAGTTTTTTGTTGGTCAATGTTTTGCTTTATGTTGTTTCCCCATGGCTCAAGGTCTGGGCCCACTAAAACAAGTATTTGACTGCTTTCTATTTTTGCAATGTCCTGGGCGGTGGGTTCGTAGTCATGTGGTTCGGCTCCCGCAGGGGTTATATTTGTAATATCTGCTTTGTCTCCTGCAATTTGCTGGGTAAAAAAGTACAACGGGTAAAAAGATGTAGTAATAATTATTTTTTCAGAGTTTGTCTTTTGAGCGATTGGATTTAAAAATAAAAAAACCAAAACTATCCCAATGACAATAACTGCTGTGGCCAATCCTAATGTGACTAATCCTAAGTTTATTTTTCTATTCATCTTATTTTAAGCACGATTTGCATATTCCAAACAATTCAAATGAGTGGCCTGTAATTTTTGCAAAGCCTGTTTTGTTTTTAGATATACTATTGACTAGATTGTCATAATTGCATCCTTTAAAATCTTCAACTTTTTTGCACTCTTGGCAAATTATATGATGATGGTCGCCTCTATCTTTTAATTCAAAATAGGACTGATCTTCTTGAAAGTCTATTTGATTGATAATACATCCTTCTTTAAAGCGGGCAAGAATTCTGTATACGGTAGCTTGGTCAACCCCCTTTTTGCTTAAGATTTTTGCTATTTCCTTTGCGCTTTTGGGCTGATCGGCATTTGCCAAAAAAGACAAAACCTCTAGTCGTTGTTTAGTCACTATGCCTAAACCTGCTTGATATAATAATTTTACAAAATATTTATTATTCATAACTATTATATTATTATATTTCTATCTGAAAAATTTTTATTACTATTGTAATAGTAATTGATGCATTAATGATTATCGTATCTATCATGATTATAGTATCTATATTGATGCATTCACGATTATTGTATCCATGCTAATACAAATGCGAATTATTTGCAACCGTCTAGGGGGTATCGCAAAAATATTAATATTGATTGGATCTTCTGGTAAGGGGGTATCGCAAAAATGTTAGCATTGATTGGTACTACAGGCAGAAGAGAAAAGGTTCGCACGATCAGCCCTAAAGTTTGCAGTATTAGCTAATGCGTGCTATTTTAAACTCATGGATCAGCTTACTGATTACCAGCTTATTAGAAAATACTTAAAAGGAGACGAGAGTTCTCTTGAGGTTTTAGTGCAAAAATACATGAGCCATATCTATGGATTTTTGTTCAAATATGTAAAAGATGAAGCGGTGGCGCAAGATTTAACCCAAGAAGTCTTTTTGAAAGTCTGGAAAAACTTGAAAAAGATTGAAAAAAACAAGAACTTCAAGTCATGGCTCTACACGGTTGCCAAAAACACGGCGCTTGACTACATAAAGAAAAAGAAGGCCGTGCCGCTTTCTTATTTTGAAGACGAAACAGGTAAAAATGTTTTGACAGAACGCTTAACGGATAAGGGCCGTTCTCCAAGCCAGTTGTATGAATTAAAAGAAAATAAGGCCGTATTTTTGTCTGCAATTGAAAACCTCTCAATAAAATACAAAACTGTTTTGTCTTTGTACTATTACGAGTATTTGAACTTCCGCGAGATTGCTGAAAAACTAAAAAAACCAATTAACACCATAAAGAGCCGCCACAGAAGGGGATTAGTTTTATTAGGAAAATCAATTAAAAGCTATTAGACGGCGAGTGCTATTGACATATAGTTTTAATATGATATAATAGAGCTAAAGTAAATAGCTCTTTTTTTATTCCAACATTACTCGCAAAACAGGTAGTCATAGCCATAAGTTACTGAATAGATCGGTACTTTA
>Ga0209542_10004932_pt1 | contig 27068 bp, 25 predicted proteins | sample RifCSPhighO2_01_FD_184028 | JGI IMG/M metagenome (GOLD analysis project Ga0209542, IMG submission 184028) | Soil microbial communities from Rifle, Colorado - Rifle CSP2_plank highO2_0.1 (SPAdes) (version 2) | ecosystem: Environmental > Terrestrial > Deep subsurface > Rock core/Sediment ...
CTTGCGCGAAGTTGGGGATAGATATCGTCTTGGCGACGCCCGAAATAAATGCGGCGAGCGTTGACGCGGAGTTGAACGGCATCGCAGACGGCAGCGGCCACGTAAAAAAGACGCTCAAAATCAAAGAGGCGCTCCGCGATGCCGACTACGTGCACACCGATACCTGGATGGACGTGGAATATTTTAATAACGGAAGCGTGCGCCCGCAATTCGCAAATGAATACGCGCGCCGCAAAGCGCTTCTGATGCCGTACCAGCTCAATGCAGAGCTCATTGATACCCACGCGCCGAAGGCGCGCATCATGCACTGTATGCCCATGCACGTGGGTTACGAAATATCGCGCGATGCCATCGAGCACAAGAATTCGGTCATCTTCGACCAGGCCGAGAACCGCAAGCATGTACAGAAAGCAATACTCCTCTGGCTTCTTGAGAAGAAGATTTGAGTCCACTTCGGTGCGTATCAAGGCCTCGCGCTGCAGCTCCCGAAGAGGTATAATCCTTACTTCTCTATGGAACTACTTGGAGAGAAATGTGCGGTCTTCGGAGTCTACGGAGAGGGACTCGAAGTCGCGCGACTCTCCTTCTTCGGGCTCTTCGCGCTGCAGCACCGCGGGCAAGAAAGTGCGGGCATCGCTACCGCGAACGGCAAGACGATGACGGTGCATAAGGGCATGGGGCTCGTCTCGCAAGTTTTCAACGACGAACTCATAGGAAGTTTCAAGGGCCACATCGCAGTGGCCCATAACCGTTATTCCACCGCCGGCGGTTCGAAGGTCAAGCACGCGCAGCCGATGCTCGCTGCGGGAGCCTCCGCACTCAAGACCGTTTCCTATGAGGATCCGCATCCGAGTCTCAACGATTCCGTATCGCTCTCATCGGGGCCTGACGACGGCGCTATCGCGCTCGTGCACAACGGCAATCTCCCGACGACAACGGCTCTTGAAGAATTTCTGAAAGCGCGAAGTGTCGATACTGCCGAATTTTCTGACTCCCGCATGATTGTCGAGGCCATTGCGGCGCGGATGCGCGAGGGCGTGGAGCTCACGAGCGCAATCAAAGATGTCTATCCCTTGCTCACAGGCGCCTTTTCTCTGCTTATCATGTCGCGCGACTCGCTCATCGCCGTGCGCGACCATTGCGGCATCCGCCCGCTCTCGCTCGCGCGCCTCAACGGCGGCTGGGTCATCGCCTCGGAAACCTGCGCCTTCGCACCCATCGGTGCCGAATACGAGCGCGACATCGCACCCGGTGAATTGCTCGTGATAGACGAGAAGGGATTGCATAGCGAGCAAATCGCCGAGCCCAACCCGAAGCTCGATATCTTTGAGTTCGTTTACTTCGCACGTCCCGACAGCAGGCTGCTCGGCAAATCGGTATATGAGGTACGTCGCAATTTCGGCGTGCAGCTTGCCAAAGAATATCCCATAGAGGCGGATGTCGTCATTCCTGTGCCGGAAACAGCGATTGCTTCGGCGATTGGGTATGCGGAAACACTCGGACTTCACTTCGAAATGGGGCTCACCAAGAACCGCTACATCCATCGCACGTTCATTACGCCCGAACAGCACGTGCGCGAGCAGGGTGTCAAGGCAAAGCTTACGCCCATTCCCGAAGTAGTGAGCGGAAAACGCGTCGTTGTCTTCGACGATTCAATCGTCCGCGGGACGACCTCGCGCCAAATCGTAAAAATGCTTTTTGAGGCAGGTGCAAAAGAAGTGCATTTCCTGGTCGCATCGCCGCCGGTGAAATTTCCCGATTTCTACGGCATAGATACGCCCAATCAAAAGAACCTCATCGCGGCCACAAAGTCCGTCCCCGAAATGCAGGAGTACCTGGGTGCCACCTCGCTCCGCTTCCTCTCATACGAAGGCATGATAGCGGCGACGGGGCTTCCCGAAGACCAATTTTGCACCTCGTGTTTCAACGGCATCTACCCGATAGATATTAAGGAACGGGCGGAAGAGATTACTTTCCGCTAAAGCGTGTTTGAAAGTATTCAACCGGAGCAAGGGGCGGGCTTCTCCGCGGTCTTCGCAGGTGCGACGGCGCCGAGACTGAGCGCTGCGGCAGCAGCCGCAGATAGCGACCGTGGAGAAGTCTGCCCCGGACGCGTAGGTCTTCAAACATGCTGTGTAAGTGCTTTCATGATGATTCGTCTTTATGCATGAGGGCTTTTTCCGCTACGTCGGAAATATGCCCGAAATAGGCCATTACAAGGTAAGCCAACAAAAATATGAACATCATTCGTAAGACCATCGCAACAGCTTCGGGAGTTGTTCTTTCGCTCGGTTTCGCCCTTCCGGCCGCAGCCCTTAATGTGGATGGAACGGTAAACACGGCTACGCAAGGCACGGTAAACGTCGGCGGCACAGGTGTGGACAGCTCTGCAGACGCGAACGTTGGCGTAGAAGTCGGTGTAGGGGCGCAATCGTCCGGTACGACATCCGGATCCGGCGGGACTGCGCAGAGCTCCGGCTCAGCGGACGCAAGCGCCACCATGGAAGCCAATGCGGGCGTCACAGTACAGCCGCTCATCATTACGCGCGGTGATGTCGACGCGGGCAGGGTAGAGGCAACAATCTCGAGCCCGTCTGCCGTCAAGACTCGCGCCGAACTCTCCGGCTACGCGGCCGCAGAGATGAAGGCCGACTCCAACATCGCCTCGATAGAAGCCGCGTCCGACAACGTCGCAGTGACCTACAAGCAGCACGCGAAACTCTTCGGTTTCATTCCCGTCACGATAGACGCGACTGCGACCGTCGATGCAAGCGGCAATGTAGAGGTCTCGTACCCGTGGTACGCGTTCTTGATGACGACCAACAAGGCCGACCTCGAAGCGCGCATCCAGAGCCAAGTAAGCGCCGACATCAATCTCGATGCCTCGGCCAATGCTGAAGCGAACGCCGACGCGAGTGCCACTGCGGAAGCGGTTGCCGAGCTCTCGGCTGGTACTCAAGCCAAGGTTGTGGCGGCGGTGAAAGCCGCGATGCAAGCGCAGCTCGAGGCCGAGCTCAACGCTTCGGCAACCGGCAACGTAAGTGTCCAATAGTTCTTTGCACTCAGGGCTGAGTGAACAAAGAGCCGCGTCAAACGCGGCTTTTTGTTTTGCATGGCATCGCAAGACGTAGTAGTCTGGGACGATGTCATCAAAACCATATTTGCCAAGCGATACAATATTAAAAAAGTACGCCGATGTACTCGTGAATTTCGCGCTCGGCGGCGGGAAGGGAATCAAAAAAGGCGACGTCGTGCGCGTATCCTGCTCCGAATCCGCAAAGCCCCTCTATATTGCGGTCTGCAACTCAATCGTGGATGCGGGCGGACATGTCATTGCCCACTACGGTCCCGACGATGAGCACGGGGACAAGCGCCGCAATATCAGCGTCTCGCGGCATTTCTATGAACACGCGAAGCCGCACCAGCTTGATTTTTTCCCCAAAAAATACCTGAAGGGCCTCGTGGGCGAGATGGACCACTCGCTCTTTATCCTTGCCGAGAAGGACCCGCACGCACTTAAAGGTGTGGACGGCAAGAAAATAATGCGTCGCGGCCTCGCGCTCAAGCCCTTCATGGATTGGAGGCACGAGAAGGAGTGGAAGGGTAAATTCACCTGGACCATCGCGCTCTACGGCACTCCCGCTATGGCCAAGGAAGCGGGGCTTTCCGAAAAGGAGTACTGGGATCAGATTATCAAAGCCTGCTTCCTCGACGAGAAAGACCCCATCGCCAAGTGGAAGAGCGTGTACCGCGATATCGAGAAATATCGCACTCGGCTCAACAAGCTCTCGCCGAAGATTGACCGCTTGCATGCCACAGGTGAGGACATGGATATTTGGTACACCCTCGGAGAAAAGCGCGCGTGGCACGCAGGTTCGGGCCGCAACATTCCGTCCTTTGAAATTTTCACGTCTCCCGACTGGCGCGGCACCAACGGTTGGCTCCGCGTCAATCAGCCGCTCTACCGGTACAGCAACAAAATTACGGGCATCCAGCTTTGGTTTAAAGACGGCAAGGTAGTGAAGAGTTCGGCCAAGACCAACGAGAAACTTTTGAAAGAAATGATAGCGACTGAAGGTGCGAACAAGATAGGCGAGTACTCGCTGACCGACAGGCGTCATTCGCGCATCACCAAATTCATGGCCGAGACGCTTTTCGACGAAAACATGGGCGGGCGCTACGGCAATTCGCACATCGCGCTCGGCATGAGTTATCGCGACACGTACGCGGGCGACGTATCCAAGCTCACCGACAAGGAGGCGAAGCGTCTCGGATTCAACGACTCGTCTGTCCACACGGACGTGGTCTCCACCACCGACCGCACGGTGACCGCGCACCTGAAAGACGGTAAAACGAAGGTCATCTACAAAGACGGAAAATTTGTACTCTAAAATGAAAACGATTTATTTAGTGAGACACGGCGAGAGCGAAGGGAACGCTTCGCTCATCTATCAATTATCTGATTCTGTCTTGAGCTCAAGGGGAAAGGAACAGGCAGGGTTTATCTCAGAGCGGGTTGCGAAGCTGCCCGTTGAGGCCATTATCGCGAGCCCCATGCCCCGTACCAAAGAAACAGCACTCATCATCGGGGAACGCATCGGAAAACCCGTCGAGTATTCCGAGCTCTTCGTCGAGCGGCGGATACCCACCGACTTGCGGGGTAAACGCAAAGACGACCCGGAAGTCGCACCCGTTACCGCAGCTATATTCAAGTTTGATCCGCCTGACTTCAGGCATTCAGATGAAGAGAATTTTCAAGACCTCAAGGCGAGGGCGGGAGCCGCGCTGTCATTCCTCGAAAAACGCCCGGAGGACCACATCCTCGTTGTCGGCCACGGCTTCTTCACCCGCTTCCTCATGGCGCGGGTTTTGTTCGGCGAGCAACTTACCGGTAAGGAGTGCGAGCGTATCATGGGGACCCTTCGCACGAGCAACACAGGCCTCACGGTACTGCACTTCAAAGAGGGTGCTACGGACGGGATCGAGGGTCCGGAAAACGAATGGCAGCTCATCGTGTGGAACGACCACGCGCACCTTGGGTAGCGTGCTATCATAGAAATCCTATGCGTTTCTCGGTATCAAGCGGCACACTCAAATTCCTCATCGGCTGGGCCGCCGTGTTTCTCTTCCGCCTCATACCCTTCCGCCCGCCGAATTTTGAACCGATGCTCGCGACGATGATGCCGTTCTCAAAACGTTACGGCATTGTGGGCAGTTTTCTCTTCGGTTTCCTCGGCATCGTTTTCTATGACGCGATTACGAGCGGATGGGGAAGCTGGACGGCGGTGACCGCTGTGTGCTACGGCCTCCTCGGCGTCGCGGCGCACCTCTTTTTCAAAAATCGCGACGCTTCGGTCAAGAATTTCCTGCTTTTCGGTATTCCCGCGACCGTGCTCTACGATGCTGTGACGATGATGATAGGCCCGGTATTCATGCAGCAACCGTTCTTGCTCGCGCTTACGGGTCAGGTTTCCTTTACGCTTATGCACCTCGCAGGAACGGTTGTATTTTCTGTACTCCTTTCTCCGGTCTTGTACTTGTGGGTTGTTCGCAACGAAGCGCTAGAGTTTAAAGTATCAAGTATCAACCCCCAGGTATCAAACAAGTTCTAAAGTACCAATTCGCAAATGCACCCCCTTGATACTTGATACCTGATACGTGATACTTACCCTCATGCAACACCTCGTCGAAACACAACAGTTTGACCGCGAATCTCTCAAACGTCTCTTCGAACTCGCTTCCGAGCTTGAAGGAAAACGGGATGAGTCTCAAAAGGGCAAAATACTCGCGTCGCTTTTCTTTGCCGCATCTACGCGCACACGGCTTTCTTTTGAATCGGCTATGCACCGACTCGGCGGCAGTGTAATCACGGTCGAAAGCGGGGACTCGTCTTCTTCAGCGAAAGGTGAAACTATAGAAGACTCCATAAAAGTAATCAGTCAGTATGCCGATGCAATCGTCATGCGCCACGGCGAAGTAGGCGCGGCCGAAAGAGCGGCCGCGGTTTCAAAGGTTCCTATCATCAACGCGGGTGACGGCAACATGGGCCAGCACCCGACCCAGGCATTGCTCGACCTCTACACCATCCAACGCGAACTCAAGCGCGAGGACGGCATCAACATTGTATTCATCGGCAACCTTCGCTACTACCGCTCGGCACGCTCCCTTTCATACTTGTTGAGCAAATACAAAGATATTAACGTCACGTTTATCTCTTCGCCCGAGTTGAACATGGGCGACGACGTCAAAGCGCACCTCAAAGAAAACAACGTCCCCTTTACGGAAACTGAAGATATGGTGTCCGGCATCAAAGGAGCCGACGTGGTCTATCAGACCCGCATCGCCAAGGAGTGGATCCCGGATCCGAAAGAATACGAGGCGCAGCGCGGTCGCTACATCATTACGCGGGACGTTGCCGACCACATGAAAGACGGTGCCATCATCATTCACCCGCTGCCCCGCGTCGGCGAGATAGAAGAGGCCGTCGACGCCTCACCGCACGCCGTGTATTTCCGCCAAGTGGGGTACGGACTTATCGTCCGCATGGCGCTCCTCAAGACCATGCTTTCGGGCAAGGAACTCTAGCCGCGCCGACGACGCAGGAGGGAAAAACAGTCCACAGTTTTCACTTAGGGTGTGACAGCAGCAGGTCGCAGCATGTCATCATGATGGCGGTGTCCGATGGCCATTGCGGCATACGGACCAAACAGAGGAACTCGCTGACTGAGCGAGGTGAGTGATTCATGCTAAGGCCCGAAACGACGGCAGCAACGATGGTCGTCATATTCACACTGGCGGGGTACGTTCCGTACTTCCGTCAGGTGATACATCGGCGACGCTCATCCGAGTAAGGCAACGTGGCTGGTGTTTACGGCCACGGAGGTTACTTGGGCGATAGCGATGTGGGGAGCAGGGGAAAGTCCTTTGCTCAACACGATATGCGCTGTCGGCTGTCTGTGCATCTTTGTCCTTTCGTGTTGGAAGAGCGGAGGTGCTTCGTGGGACTTGTGCGAGAAGATTTGTGCGTGTGCCGGCATCTTTGCTGTACTAGCCGGTCTTCTTTCGCAGGACTACCACGTAACGATAAAGGCATGTGTAATAGCCTACACAGTCGGGATACTACCGACTGCAATCTCAGCCCTCAAAGATTCAGAAAACGAGCCGCTCACCGCGTGGTCGGCATGGCTATTGGGTAGCGTTCCGTATCTCTACCTTCAGTGGGGAGATTGGACGTTCAGCTCGATCGCTACACCGATTGTCGTCGTCTTGGAAGAGGCGTTAATGGTGGCTATTCTCATTTTCTGCTCACGAGAGATGAGAAGAAAGGAGGGCATTGCAGGAGTAGCAGCATAACCTCCAAAAGCTACTTCAGCCCGGCGCAATTCGCCGGGTTGTTGCTATCAACTTATAGAACTAGCAAGAAAAAGAAGAGCGCTACGAGTATCCGGTATATGCCGAAGGCGATGAATGAGTGGCTGCGGACGAATGAAAGGAGGAACTTTATCGAGGCGACGGCTACCACAAACGAAACAACGAATCCGACCGCAAGCGGGAGGAATTGCTCGCTTGAAAACGAGCCGGCACTCTTGAGTAGGTCGAGACCCGTCGCTGCGCCCATCGTGGGTACCGCGAGGAGGAATGAGAATTCGACGATGGTCGCGCGCTTGATACCGGAAGTAAGAAGGCCGCCGACGATGGTCGCGGCTGAGCGCGAGACGCCCGGGATGATGGCGAGAGATTGGAACAGGCCGATTACAACGGCCTGCTTGTAGGTAATCGCGCCTACGGAATCACGGGTCTCGTCACCCTCTTTGTAGAACAGCTCGAATACGATGAGCGCAACGCCGCCGAGCGCGAGTGCCCATAGGACTACCGCCTCGTTGCCGAGAAGGTACGTTTTGACGACCTTGTAGAGCGCAAGCCCGATAATACCGGTCGGAATAAATGCGACGATGACCCGTTTGAGCGTTTCCGTATCCAAGAACGAGCGCCAGTAGAGGGCAACGACAGCCAGAATGGCTCCCGACTGTATTGCTATTTCGAATGTTTTGAGAAAGTCAGACTGGGTAATGCCGAGAAGGGAACTCGCAAGAATAAGGTGCCCTGTCGAGGAAACAGGCAGGAGCTCCGTTATTCCTTCTACGATGCCGAGAATGAGCGCGTCTAAAGACGTCATGGTCTATGGGCGAAGAGAAACCAGCGATATCCAATCCATGCACAGAATGCTCCGAGCACAACTCCTGCAACGACATCAGATAAGTAGTGCACGCCAAGATATATGCGACTGAACGAGATTGCGGCGATGAGAATGGAAAAGAGGAATGCTACCGCAATGCGTACTTTTTTTGACGGAACGAAGGTCCAGATAAGAAAAATCACATACCCGTATAATGCGGCAGAAAGTGCCGCATGCGCGCTCGGGAACGAGTACCAGATTTCCGTGTACGCCCGAAAGGAAAGGGGAGGCCGGGCGCGTTCGATAAGCCCTTTGCCGAGTACCACTCCGAGGCCGCTCGTCACGACAGCAAAAGCAAGACCCGCGGCAGCCGCATGGTTGCGATACAGGATAAGTAGGAGACCGACGCAGACCGCAAGTCCGCAAACAGTGAGCGCCGTTCCAAGCTCACTTATTCCGATGAACGTCTGTATAAGTCTAAAGTCTCTCACCGCGTAGAGCGACTCGAGTACGCGCATGTCCAATGATTGGATGAAAGAAATCACAAGAGTGGCGCTAGATAGGGGATAAAAATACTAAGACCGATAGCGAGCGCGGCGAATATCATGAGAAGTGTCGCTCCGGAGCCGAGGTCTTTGACCTTGCCGATATTCGGATGTTCTTCGGGCGTAACGTGGTCGCACAATTCCTCAAGAGCCGTGTTAAGCGCCTCGACGGCGAGAACAGCACCTATTACGAGAATAAGTAATTGGAACTCCGTCTGCGTGACGCGCAGAAGATATGCAGCTCCCAAAACAAGGGCGCCGCAAACGGCAAGAACTCTGAAGCTTAGCTCTTCGCTCCAGAGCAACATGAGTGCGCGCCATGACGGGCGGATATTTTGGAACTTTTTCCTTAGAGACATTATCAGTAGTATACTAGAGGCGTGAACTTTCGGGTACAGGCCTCCATGCGACCAACGAGCCATGCTTGAAGTACTTGCCGCGTCGTTTCTTGTCATGCTCGCTTCGCTCTCGGGCAAGCTCCTCATGTGGCGGCAGGCGGGGCCGCTTGTCGAGCGTCACCTGCACTTCCTCATCAGCTTCGCTGCCGGCGTACTCCTGGTCGTTATCTACAATGTTTCGCTGGAAATAGTCGAGCACGCGGGGTCGCTCGCGGGAGGGTTGCCGTGGGTCGTCGCAGGCGCCGCTCTCGTCTTGGTCGCATTCCGGTACCTTCCGCACTTCCACCATCACCACGACGCCGCGGAAGCGGACCACACACACTCCCGCATCGACGCAAACCGCATACTTATGAGCGACGGGATACACAACATCGGGGACGGTGTCGTCATCGTCGCCGCATTCGCCGCTTCACCGGTACTCGGCGTCGCAAGTACGATGAGCATCCTTGTACATGAAATGCTCCAGGAAATATCGGAGTTTTTTGTTCTGCGGGGAGCGGGACTTTCGGTGCGCGCCGCACTTGTCTACAATTTCGCCGCCTCTTCCACCATCCTCATAGGTTCAATAGGGGGGTACTTTCTCCTCGGACAATTCGCCGCCATCGAAGTACCGCTGCTTGGTCTTGCGGCGGGCTCGTACCTTATCGTCGTATTTCACGACCTCATCCCGCACTCTTTCAGTTCGGCGCGCGAACGGGGACACTACGGCAGACACGCCGTCTTTTTTTTCGCGGGCGTAATCCTCATGGCGCTTTTTGTAACATTTCTCCCGCACGCATAACGGACACCACGGGAGCAGGGAAGTTGACACAGTCCTGAAATTAGGGTAAGGTTTGCACCTCGTATGCACCCAGAAATGCTGATAATTAGGGCTGTTTTGCTGATACGGCGCTCTGGTCCGCGCATAGTTCAATGGATTTCCAACATGGGTTGGGCGAAGGCGGGCGCAAGCGTCGCCGCGCTCGTAGTGGTAATCGGTGGCGTCGCCTATGTCACCATCCGTTCGACTCCGCAGATTGCCCCCGAAGTGCAAATACACAGCGTTGAAGTCAAAAGTGTGGCCGAGCTTTCTTCCGCAGCGACACCGCTCTCCCTCGTCGGCTCCGTGACGTCGAAATCAGAAGCCACGGTGCGTGCCGAAAAATCCGGACAAGTCACCCGCGTGAACACGTCGCTCGGTGCGGGCATTTCCGCAGGCGCGGTCGCAGCGGAAATCGAGAACGCTTCGGAGCGCGCCGCCGTGCTTCAGGCGGATGCGGGGCTCGATGCGGCACAGGCAAATCTCGCAAAAGTCACGGGTGGCGTGCGCACCGAGCAGCGTTCCATTCTTGAAGCGAATGTTACAGCGGCGGCCTCGGCGGTCGAATCCGCCCGCTCGAACGCGCTCTCCGCACTTCTTTCCGCCTATGCGACCATGGACAGCGGAATACACGCCACTACGGACAAACTTTTCACAAACCCCGGCTCCACGAATTCGAGCTTCAACATCACCACGTCGGACGCGCGATTGACTATCCAGATAGAAACGGCACGGGATGTACTCACTCCGTACCTTGCGCGCGAAGCGTCCGTTTCCGATTCGCTTTCCGTATTGTCAGACCTTACAGCTGAAATTGCGACGGCACAGACGGAAGTCCGCGCCGCGCGCAATTTTCTCGACCTTATCGTAAGCGCTCTCAATAAAGCCATTCCGTCGCAATCCGCATCGAGCGCGCAAATCGCGACGTACCTCGCGGAAGCGACCGCAGTGCGCACAGCGCTCACCTCTACGCTTACGGCGCTTTCCGCCGGGACGCAGAGCCTGTCGTCGAGTCAAACCGCGCTTGAAGTGGCGCGTACCAATCTTGAGCAGGGAGTGACGGGGGGTCAGCCCGAAGACGTCGCCGCCGCGCGCGCCGCCGTGAAGCAAGCGCAGGGAGGCCTCGCCGCCGCGCGCGCGAATCTCGAGAAGACCATCATCCGAGCACCCATTTCGGGCACCGTAAATTCTTTTTCGCTTAAGCGCGGAGATTACGTGCAAATGACCGCGCCCGTCCTTACGGTGGCGAACAACGGCTCGCTCGAAGTGGTCGCCTACGTTTCTGAAAATGACGCGCGCGAGATTGCCGTCGGTCAGACCGCAACGATAGAACAGGCTTCCGGCGTGGTCACGCGCGTCGCACCTGCGCTCGACCCTATCACGAAGAAAATCGAAGTACGCATCGGCGTCAATGAGGCGAAAGGGCTTATCAACGGCCAATCGGTGCTCGTCTCCATTGTACGCATCCGTCCTATCTCAGGTGACAGCGCACGTATCACGATACCCATAGCCGCCGTGAAGGTCGAAGCGGAGCGTACCATCGTTTTCACCGTTGATGCCGATGTGCTGGTAGCACAGGAGGTAACACTCGGCGCTCTTCTCGGTGAGCGGGTCGTCATCGCATCGGGACTTACCCCTGATATGCGCATCGTCGTGGATGCGCGGGGCCTGCGCGAGGGAGAGAAAGTCGAAATCTCCGCGCAAAAGTAATCCATGTTGCCGTTCTGGAAATTTTTCATAGACAAACGTCAGTTCACCATCCTGGTGATTGCCGCGCTCACCATCGTCGGTGCTGCGGCGATGCTCATGATGACCAAGGAGTCCACTCCCGAAGTGCAAATACCCGTCGGAGGCGTGACCGTCGTCATGCCGGGCGCTTCGCCTGAAGATGTGGAGCGTCTTGTGACCAACAAATTGGAGGAGCAGCTCGCCAACCTTCCCGACTTAAACAAGCTGACGTCGTCGTCGCGGGAAAGTGTCTCCGTCGTCGTCGTCGAATTCAACGCCTCGGCGGACGTCCAGAAGTCGATACAAAAGCTGAAGGATGAAGTTGACAAAGCGGTGCCCGACCTTCCCGCGGAGGCAAAGACTCCGATCGTCACCGAGGTGAATTTCGTCGACCAGCCGATACAGCTCATATCGGTAAGCGCCGACCTTCCGCCCGCGCAATTTGCCGCACTTGCGGAAGAGGTGAAGCGTGAGCTGCAGACCGTCAAAGGCGTTTCGCGCGTGGAGATTTCGGGCGTACGCGACCGCGAGATACAGGTCGTTGTCCGCAAGGAAGAAATCGCGCGCCTGCATATCTCACTCCCGCAGGTCGTGGGAGCCATCGCCGCTTCGAACGCGGCGCTCCCCATCGGCTCCATTACGGTGGATAACATTTCATACGCTATCTCCTTCAGGGGCAACCTCGACTCCGTCGCTGATATCGGCTCGGTCGCAATCCTTAATGTCGGGGGGCAAGTCATCTATCTGCGCGATATTGCCGATGTTTCCGACGGCGTGCAGAAAGCGACTTCGTACTCCCGGATATCCGTCGGTGGCGAACCTTCGCGCCAGGCGATGACCTTGAGCATCCTGAAGGTGCGCGGTGCTGATGTAGCGACGGTTACAAAAGCGGTACAACGAAAACTGAATGACCTTCAGAAGGGAATACTGCAGGGAAGCGACGTCGTCATCTCGTACGATGCAGGCGATGAGGTGGCGAAAAACCTTTCAGAGCTGACACAGACAGGTCTTGAGACCGTGGTGCTGGTCATGCTTGCGCTTTTCCTCACCATCGGCTGGCGTGAAGCGGTCGTTGCGGGGCTTTCCATCCCGCTCTCCTTTCTGATGGCCTTCATCGGGTTGCTCTACAGCGGCAACACGCTCAACATGGTTTCCCTCTTCTCGCTCATTCTTGCCATCGGCATCCTGGTCGATTCAGGCATCGTCATCGTTGAGGCTATACATACCCGTACCCGCATCTACGGCGACAAACGGCGTGCCGCCATCGAGGCGCTCCGCGAGTACGCCTGGCCGCTCATGGGAGGCACCATCGCCACGGTCGCATTTTTCGTGCCCCTCTTTTTCATTTCAGGCATCGTCGGTAAATTCATCGCCTCTATTCCTTTTACGCTCGTGTTCGTTCTTCTGGCCTCCATTTTCGTCGCGCTCGGTCTTGTACCCACGATAGCCAACATGATGGCGGCGAAGGAAGAATCCGCGCTCATGAAGCGGCAAGAGGAGTATGCGGAACGCGCCCGCGTGTGGTACGCGACCCGTCTCAAAGCTTTTCTCCAGAACCGCCGCGCGCAGAACCGTTTTCTCATTCTCATGCTCGCCGGGTTTATTCTGGCGCTCGCTCTCCCCGTTACGGGACTTCTTGGCGTATCATTTTTCCCGCAGACCGACGGTGATTTCCTTTACGTAAATATAGAGATGCCGCAGGGTACAGACCTCAATCGCACAGACCTCGCCGCGCGCACGGTAGAAGAGAAGCTTTTCGACGACAAGCGTTTTTCATCGCTCATCACGACGGTCGGCGCACTTAGCCCATTCTCGAGCTCGGACGGTACGGTATCGGCCGAGTCGAGGTTTGCCAATATCACGCTCAACCTTGTGAAAGACAGGGAGCAAACTTCTACTGAAATACTTACCGATGTGAAGAATACGCTCGCGGATGTGCGTATCGCCGAGATTCGCGTGGGAGAGCCGTCGGGCGGGCCGCCGGTCGGCGCCGCGGTGCTTATCAAATTTCTCGGCAAAGACCGCACCGCCCTCAACAATACGCTCGTGAAGGCGCGGGAGGTCCTCGAGCGCACGCCCGGTGCAACCACGGTGAATTCCTCCAACAAGTACGACGGCACGCAATTTGTGCTCTCTATCGACCGCGGCAAGCTTGCCTTCGTCGGTCTCTCTCCCGCGGCCGTCGCCTCCGTGCTGCGCACAGCGGTTTCCGGGGTGACCGCGACTTCGCTTACGGGCGGCGAAAAAAACGTGGACATCGTGGTATCGCTCAACCTCAATCCCGACGCAGCGGACCCCCACGAATCCTCCTACACCTCCATCGAGAGCCTGCGCCAGATACCGCTCATCACCCCTGCGGGGCAGACCGTGTTGCTCGGCTCACTTGTTTCCGAATCGGTCGCACCGAGCGACTCGACCATCGCGCACGAAAACAGGGAGCGCGTCGTGACGCTCACCTCGGATGTCTTGCCGGGGTACGGCACGGCCGGGGTCCTCGCCGCGTTCAACAAGGAATTTACGCCGTCGGATATGGACGAGGGCGTGCGCATGTCGGTCGGCGGCGAGAACGAGGAGACGAACAAGTCGTTCATGGAAATGGGATACGCGCTCATCGCGGGGATTATTCTCACTTTCGTCATCCTGGTACTTGCCTTCGATTCTTTCCGGTTCGCCGGGTATCTTCTTATGCTCGTGCCGCTTTCCCTCATCGGCGTCTTCGGCGGCCTCGCACTTACACTCCAGCCGCTTTCCTTCCCGTCGATGATGGGTGTCATCGCGCTCGCAGGCGTCATCATCAACCACGCCATTATTCTCATGGACGCCATCATTCAGCGTCTGAAGACGGGGGCGGGGAAACAATTCGTCGATATTCTCACGGAGGCCGCGACTACTCGGCTGCGTCCCATCTTCCTAACGACTATCACGACCGTCATCGGCATGGTGCCGCTCATCTTCGCGGCGGGCCTCTTCGGGCCGCTGGCGCTCGCGATACTTTTCGGGCTCTCTTTTGCAATGATACTGACGCTCATACTCATCCCCGTGCTCGTCTACCGTTGGCCCGGTAGTGTAATTTCGGCTAATAACATTCAGAAGTAGATTTCTTCCAAATAGGTACGTCAGTGGCGTTGAGGGTGCGAATTACAACTTGCGGACGCACGTAGTGCAAGCCGAAATTCTACTAACCGGGTTGGCCCGGCAAATTGCCGGAAAACATCCTTCGTTAGCGTACACGCTGCTTTTCACGGCAAGGTACGACCTTGCCGTAACAGTCAAACGTTTTGCAAAACGTTTGAATGAAATACAGGTGTGCAAAAGCGGTGTGCAATACCGTGCGGATTTGCTACGCTTACCCAATGGCGGAAGAAGATTGGGAGCCGGGGAATCCGTGGATTTTCAACAAGGTATTTGATGTTGCGGACCGCATTCTCGATTCGCATGAAAGTGCCAACGTTTTCATCATACTGCTGGTGGTGCTTCTGATACTCCCGCTACTCGGTATGGGAATTCTCCTCACGAGAACGGTCGCCCCTCCCGTACCACAGCAGGCCGAAGTCCAACAATAGCCCCACGGAGCCCTCTCTATTGTTCCGGAAATTTGCTATCATTGAGCCATCATGAGCGAGCAAGACATCCGCGCTGAACGGCAGAAAAAGCTTGAACTATTGAAAAGCGCGGGCATGCAAGCATACCCCGTCGATTCCCACCGTGATACGAGCAATGCCGACGCACTCACCGGCTTTGATGAATTAGAGAAACATTCGAAAAAGGTTCACCTGGGAGGCCGCGTCATGTCGCTGCGCGGACAAGGAGGAATCATGTTTGCCGACCTCTACGACGGCACCGGTCGCATGCAGCTTGTTTTTCAGAAGGCGGATATTGATGAAAAAGTATTCGACCTTTTTGCGAATGCGGTAGACGTCGGAGATTTTGTAGAGGCTTCGGGCACCGTATTCAAGACGAAGCGGGGCGAGCGCTCACTCAAAGTGGAAAAGTGGCGCATGCTCGCCAAAGCGCTATTACCGATGCCGGCCGAGCACTTCGGGCTGAAGGACGAAGAGTTGGTGTTGCGTCAGCGGTATCTGAATATCTTGCTTGATGAAGAGGTGCGCAAGATGTTTGTCCGCCGCGCGAAATTCTGGCAATCCGCCCGTGATTTTTATCTTTCCCGCGGGTTCCTCGAAGTCGAGACACCCGTACTCGAAACGACTCCCGGCGGCGCGGACGCGCGACCGTTCAAGACGCACCACAACGCGCTTGATATCGACGTCTACCTCCGTATCTCATGCGGAGAGCTTTGGCAGAAAGAGCTGCTCATAGCGGGGTACCCGAAAGTATTCGAGATTGGGCGTATTTTTAGGAATGAAGGCCAGTCGCGCGAACATTTGCAGGACTACACACAGCTTGAAAGCTACGAGGCCTTTGCCGATGCAAAATCGGGAATGAAGTTTTTGCAAGAGCTTTACCGCCACATCGTCAAAGAAACATACGGACGCTACACGTTTGAAATTGGCGAGCACACGGTCGACTTTGCGGAGGAGTGGCCGGAAATAGATTTTTGCACTGCTGTACAGAAGGAGTTCGGTATCGACGCTATTTCATGCACGGAGGAGGAGGCGATAGAGGCCGCCAAAAGCGCAGGCGTTACCTTTGGCGAATCCTTCGGTCGTAAACCTACGGGTGAGACACCCAACAAAGCGCGCGCGATAGATCACCTGTGGAAAAAGATTCGGAAGGGAATTGCGGGGCCTGCGTTTTTGCGGGGCGTGCCCGTGTACCTCTCACCGCTCGCAAAGCAGATGATGAAAAGTCCCGAGAAAGCGGACCGCGTCCAGATACTCATTGCGGGAAGCGAGGTGGGCAACGGCTACAGCGAGCTCAACGACCCGCAAGACCAACGTACACGGTTCGAAGAGCAACAAGCTCTACGCGATGCGGGCGACGATGAGGCACAGCGATTGGATGAGGATTACATCCGCGCGATGGAATTCGGCATGCCGCCCGCCTTCGGCTTCGGCGTCTCCGAGCGCCTCTTTTCCTTCCTCGAAAATAGGCCTGCCCACGAAGCGCAGATTTTCCCCCTGTTGAGGCCAAAGAGAGATGCTTGACGCAAGCCCTTAAACGTAGTATAATTGCAATTCTGCTGTAATTTCGCAGCAGTGTACAAACGGAGAGATGCCATGGCAAACCATGACCCTGCACGTGAGGCACGGAAAGTAGTACTCGAAAACCTCTTCAAGTCGCAGTTGGAAGAGTATTGGCCACGAGTTGAGGCAAAACTGAAGCGCTGTGTCGCCATATCTGATTTGACTCTCGATGAGGTCAAACGTGTGGCATACAAAGTGTTCGGTGACTTTGCCGGCAACAAACTCGACGTATAGTCGCATCTGCGACTAACGGGAGAAGGACTACTTGAGACCCGCCCTTTGTATGGCGGAACTCTCCGACGTTCGTGGGTTATGTCGTGATGGAACCCACACCTTATGTTTTAGTGCTGAACTAAAACAAATAACCGGCCGCTGCTTAGGCCGGTTTTTGTTACAATGGCTGTATGAAAACGGTGGTATTTGGCGGAGGATGTTTCTGGTGCACGGAGGCGGTTTTTCAGATGTTGAAAGGCGTATCGAAAGTACAGTCCGGTTATGCGGGCGGAAAAGCCAAAAATCCGTCGTACGAAGCGGTTTCGAGCGGGAATACGGGGCACGCGGAAGTCGTCCGTGTCACCTATGACCCAGCCGTCATTTCTTATGAAGATTTGCTCACGGTCTTTTTTGGTTCGCACGACCCAACGACGCCCAACAGGCAGGGGGCGGATGTGGGAGAGCAATACCGTTCCGTCATTTTCGTTGGGGACGAAAATGAGAAACAAGAGGCACGAGCCAAGATTCAAGAAATACAAGAAAGTCTAAAAGACGGAACCCGTGTTGTGACGGAGGTGTTACCGCTCGAGAAGTTCTTTCCGGCGGAGTCCTACCACCAGAATTATTTCAAAGAGAACACGAGCGCGTCGTACTGCCAGCTCATCATCGAGCCGAAGATTGAAAAAGTAAAAAAGCGATTTGCCGAGCTGGTGAAGTAAATTAGTTCAGTACGCCCCTCCTTGCAAGTGAAAAAAGATAAAAAATTGTGGCAAACCCGATAACCCATCCGATTATCGGTTCGCGAACTATATCCTGGAAACTGAGACCTATGATTGAAACCAGTATGTTCAAAAATAGTCCTGCAAACAGAAGGTAAACAGACACGCGCTTCAATACAAATAACGAAACTGAAGTTCCGAAAAATGCTGAGGCGCTCAATAACTGTCCCGTCACACTCAAAAGTCCTAGCGAAGAAACTAAGGCGCCAAAGTTGGAGGTTAACAAATAGAAGAGATATAAAGAAAGAAGCAGCAGATACAGCGATATGAGCACTATCCCAATGGGACGTTTCTGCATATAAATCAGCGCGCGTGTTCGAGTTTCTTGATACGGGTTTCGTGATTGATGAGTGTGACAGCGTCCTTGTCGATTGCTTTGCCGTGCGCCTCAGTATTTTCTTTGATGTCGGAGACATCCCGTTTCACTTCTCTCATATCTACCCGCAGTTCACGCACGTCGTCCTTCAGTCCCTCGACATCTCTTTTGAGCATATGGTTATCCACCCGTAGCGCTCCCATGTCTGCCTTCAGCTCCTCGAAGCCCTCTGCCACGAGCGTTGCGAGCTTCTCAATTGAATCTATTTTCTTCCCTTTTGCCATAAGTACTCTAGTGTACCATACGCATATGGAGAGAAAGGAATTCGAACAACTTGTGGAAAAAGGGTACGAGCGGTTGCCGCAATGGGTGCGGGAGAAGATAAAAAATGTCGCTTTGCTTGTGGAGGACGAGCCTTCGCAGGAAGACAGGGAGGGGGAGGGCTTGGGGGACGACGAGACGTTGCTCGGACTCTACAAAGGCATTCCGCTTTCCGCACGCGGAGGAGAGTACGGCGTGGGGATGACGATGCCTGACACTATCACCCTGTATCAAATTCCCATTGAGGAAGCTGCGGAGGAAGACGGCCTACCCGTCGCGCAGGTGATAGCGGAGACTATTTGGCACGAGTTTGCGCACCATTTTGGCATGGATGAGCACGAAGTACGGGAGCGCGAGCAAAAGCGAGATGGTTCGTAGTCATGGTATAAAGGTGGATATGGCAAAACTGTCGGAAATCCTGAAATCGCGGGGCTACGTCTATCAACACTCCTCGGAGAAGCTAGGTGAAATTACCGATGGCCCGAAGCGCACGGTCTATCTGGGTGTAGACCCGACGGCGGATTCTATCCACGTGGGCAATTTGGCCGCTTACATGCTTCTTCGGCGCTTCGCCGACGCGGGACACAAGGTGATACTTCTCATCGGCGGTGGTACGGGCATGATAGGCGATCCCAAGCCCGATGTGGAACGGCCGCTTCTCAGCATTGAGGAAATCACCGCCCGCTCGGAGAAATTGAAAGTGCAGGCTGAAAAAGTGCTGGGAGGACTTGAAGTGCAGCTTGTGAATAATTACGACTGGCTCGGTTCGCTCGACCTCATATCATTTTTGCGCGATACGGGAAAATATTTCACCGTCAATTCGCTCATCAAGAAGGATGCAATCTCGGCTCGCATGAAAAGCGAAGAGGGAATTTCCTTTACCGAATTCTCGTACCCGCTTTTGCAGGGATACGATTTCTGGCATCTATTCAACGAATACAAGTGTGACGTGCAGATAGGTGGTTCCGACCAGTGGGGCAATATCGTTGCGGGCGTGGAACTCATACGCCGCAAGGAGAATAAGACCGCGTACGCGCTTACCATCCCTATCATTACTGACAAAGCGAGCGGCAAGAAATTCGGCAAAAGCGAGGGCAACGCCGTATGGCTCGATGCCGAAAAGACGTCGCCATACGCTTTTTACCAATTCTGGTTCAATGCGAGCGACGAAAGCGTAAAGGATTTCCTCAAGCTTTTCACTCTGCTGTCCGATGCGGAGATAGAAGCCGTTATGGAACTCCACAAGCGCGACCACAAGGAGCGGCACGCGCAAAAAACGCTCGCGCGCGAGGTCACGACACTTGTCCACGGCGCGGATGTATCTGAAACTGTAGAAAAGGTTTCAAGCGTGCTGTTTGACGATGCGGGATTGCAGGGGCTCGACGAAGGTGCCCTCGCGATGCTTAAGAGCGCCGCGCCGACGCACGAAGTCGCGGCAGGTAATCTTATTGTTGATGTCCTCGTCGAGAGCAAGCTCGCAAGCTCAAAGCGCGAAGCGCGGCTTTTCCTGAAAGACAAGGCGGTAAGTCTGAACGGTGAAATAGTGCCAGAGGAGAAGCAACAACTTATCCCGGAAAATTTTTACAATAATGTCGCGCTCCTCAAACGCGGCAAGAAAAATGTTTGTGTTTTGGTCCTGAAGTAGAAAAGGGCAGCCAATCGCCGCCCTCTTTTAATCCGTGCCGTCGCGGTCGTCTTCATCGCGAGCGGTGAGTGGTTGCCAGAGTTCGCCTGGCTGACAGAGAAGTCTCGCGAACGTCCGGACAAACACATCGTCCTGGCGCTCCCGCTTCTCCGCCTTTCCCCTCTCTCTAAGAACTTTTCGTCGTTTTTTTGACATTTGATGTTCCCGTGAACTAGATGCGCTGGCGCCAGACTAGCCGAAAAAGAAGAGAGAAGCAACACTCGTACGTTCATGAGGGAAAAGTAATCCACAGTTGAACATTTGGCGGGGGCGGGTATAGTACCCGCTTCGCGTACGGAGATGTGGCGTATCAAGTACCTGCGCGATGCTCTTGTTTGTTCCAACGAAACCTCTAACTATGGCCAAGGAGGCCGTGAATGTCGGCAACCAAAGAAGACGACAACACACCCGTTTCGTATTGCCAAGCGCCGCGCTGTTGCCGGCGCTTCAAAACCGGGATGGGAATGATGGTTCCGATGACCTGCGAAGGCGGGTCGAAGAAGGAAGTCTGGGTATGCAGTAATCCGTGCGCCCGGATTATCGCGCAGCAACAATAGGGACAGCCACTCGAGAGCTGTTCCGTATAGAACTGGTCGGCGCTCCGCGCGGGGCGCCGACCGACTTTTTTATACGACCGCAATCCTGTACAGTATGCCGATGGCGAAATTCAGACTAAAAAGCGAGTATCGGCCAGCGGGAGACCCCAGTAGGACATCAAAGCTTCCTACGGGGCGGGACTCATTTCGTTGTCGAGTATGAAATCAAAGAACGTGTTCAAATTGAAAAGCGAGTATCGGCCAGCGGGGGACCAGCCTGCGGCTATTACGGCGCTTGTAGATGGCCTGAAGGCAGGGACGCGCGACCAGACGCTCCTTGGTGTCACGGGCTCGGGCAAGACCTTCACCGTGGCCAACGTCATCGAAAAATGGCAAAAGCCCACGCTCGTCATCGCTCACAACAAAACCCTCGCGGCGCAGCTCGCCGCAGAGTATCGCGAATTCTTTCCCAATGCGGCCGTGCACTATTTCGTTTCGTACTACGACTACTACCAGCCCGAGGCATACATGCCCGTCACCGATACCTTCATCGAGAAAGAAGCGATGATAAACGAGGACATCGAACGCTTGCGCCACGCCGCCACACAGGCGCTGCTTACGCGCCCCGACGTCATCGTCGTCGCGTCGGTATCCTGCATCTACGGTCTCGGCAGCCCCGTCGAGTATCAAAAGGTAAATATGAAAGTGACGAAGGGCGAGCCGATGACACGTGCGACGTTCGCCCGCAAACTCATTTCGATGTATTTCGAGCGTGTCGCGGGCGAGCTCACACCGGGGACATTCCGCGCGCTCGGCGCGGGCGTCGAGCTCATGCCCGCAAGCGAGCGCATCGTGTACCGTATCGACCTCACAGGTGGCAAGGTGGCAAAGATAGAAGAGATAAGTGCCACTACAAGGGAAATCCAGCAACTGCACGATGCCGTTTTCATTTATCCCGCCAAGCACTACGTGACGCCCAAGGATGTACAAGAGGCCGCGCTCGCGGATATTGAATTAGAACTCGCCGAGCAACTCAAGAAATTTAACGCTGCGGGCAAGATACTTGAAGCGGAACGCCTCAAGCGGCGCACCCGCCAGGACGTATCTATGATACGCGAATTCGGTTTCTGCAACGGCATTGAGAATTATTCGCGCCACTTTGACCGCCGTAAATCGGGCGAACCTCCCTACACACTGCTTTCGTATTTTCCAACCAATGCGGACGGTACGCCTAATTTTCTGACCGTGATTGATGAATCACACGTCACGGTACCTCAAATAGGGGGCATGTATGCAGGCGACAGGGCCCGCAAAGATACACTCGTCGAGCACGGATTCCGCCTGCCGAGTGCCGTCGACAACAGGCCGCTCAATTTTGGCGAGTTCGAGCAGCGTGTCGGGCAGACGATTTACACTTCTGCGACCCCCGGCAAATACGAGATAGAGCGAAGCGGTGAGCCCATATCGCAAGTCATCCGCCCGACAGGGCTCGTGGACCCCGAAATAGTTGTGCGCCCTATCGTGGCGCGTGGTGACTTTGCCGGGCAGGTTAAGGATTTTATTACCGAAGCCGAAATGGTGACCAAACGCGGCAGCCGTTCGATGGTCACCGTCCTTACAAAAAAGATGGCGGAAGACCTCACCGCATTTCTTGCCGAGAAGAAGATAAAAGTCCGCTACATCCACAGCGATGTGAAGACTATCGAGCGCATCGAGATTCTTACCGATTTCCGCAAAGGTACCTTTGATGTACTGGTCGGCGTCAACCTCCTGCGTGAAGGTCTCGACCTTCCCGAAGTGGAGCTCGTCGCGATACTCGATGCGGACAAAGAAGGGTTCCTGCGGAGCGAAACATCCCTCATTCAGACGATAGGCCGCGCGGCGCGCAACGTGCTCGGGCGCGTCATTCTCTATGCGGATACGATGACGGGCTCGCTCGAGCGCGCGATAGGGGAAACGAACCGCAGGCGCGCCATACAGGAGGCGTATAACAAAAAACATCACATCACACCGAAGACCATCGAGAAACGCATTCACGATATCGTCGGCGATATAGAACGCACCCGCTCGCGTGCCGTTGGCGAACTCGCCGCACTCGATACGGCCGCATATAAGGGTGATGTAAAGAAGCTCATTAAGGACAAGCGGGAGCAGATGCACGAGGCAGCCGATAGACTCGACTTCGAAACTGCGGCTCTATTGCGGGATGAAATCCGCACTCTCGAGAACAGATGACCTGTTGCTCGTGATAGAATACGGGGGATGGGATTTCAATTTGACCCCGCCCATATTCAAGAAATCGGCATAGGCGTCGCGGCGTTCCTCGCGACGACGCTCATGGTTTTCGTGTTTTTGAGCGCGCGCAATGAGAAGCTCGGCCGCCCTATGTGGCTCACGCTCCTTGCGTGCACCGTATGGGCGTGGTTCGGCTTTCTCTACCATATCGTCCCCGGTATTTCGCTCGCGCGCGAAATGCGCGTCATTTCCGTCATGGGTATCGTGTGGATTAGCATGACGGAAATGCATTTCGCAACGGTGTACCTCAGTGAGCGGGTACCGATTGGCCGGCTCGTCAGCGCCGTCCGCACGGGCGTTCTCGTTGCCGGTTCGGTGCTTACGGCGCTTTTGTTTGCCGATTTGTTCGGCACGCGGTTTGTGGTCGGGAGTCTCTCCTTGCCACTGGACCAAGTGCTCGCACCGGAAGCGGGACCGCTTATGCTTGTACTCGTTCTCTACTACTCCGTGAGTACCGCCCTTGCGGGCGTATTCCTGGCATGGCGCGCACATGCAGGAATCGACCGCTCCGACCGTCTGCAAGCACTACTGCTGGGCACCAGCATGACGATCGGACTTGCGCTCGGCGGAATGCGCTTTACGCCGTGGTTCGGGTTTGATTTTTACCCGCTCGTCGGGGGCATGGGATTTCCGCTCTTTTCATTCGCGGCACTCTACTCAATCCAGCGCTACCACCTGCTCAACGTGCAAGTCGCGGCGGCGCAGATTCTCGTGTTCGCCCTTTGGACGTTCACCTTCTTTAGGGCGCTCATCAATCCGTCGCTCCGTGCGGCACTCCCCGACATCGGGCTTTTCGTCACGGTGTTCATCCTTGGTGTGTTCCTGCTACGGTCGGTCGTCGCCGAGATACGGACGCAAAAAGAACTTGCGAAGCTCACGGTTGACCGGATGAAATCAGAATTCGTGACGATTGCGGCGCACCAGCTCCGCACGCCGCTCTCCGCGCTCCGCTGGGCCTTCAACCTCTTGCTCACCGATGCGGCCGCGCCTCTCTCGGCGGCTCAGCGCGGGATCGCGGAAAAGGGGGCGCGTGCGGCGGACAACATGATGGCGCTCTCCGATGACCTCTTAAACGTCGCCCGTATATCCAATAGCACCTTCAGGTTCGACATCGAACCGGGCGACGTGCGCGATGCCGTTTCCGTCGCCACCGGTCTTTTGGAGGAACCTGCGCGCAAAAAGAACATCCGCCTTACGTCCCGTGTACCCGCAGAGCTACCGGTCGTAGATTATGACCGCGGCAAACTCGCCTTCGCACTGGAGAATCTTATTGACAATGCCATCAAGTACACGCCGGACGGGGGAGAGGTCGCGGTGGAAGTTTCCGTGAAGGACGGCAACGCCATTCTTTCAGTGCGCGACAGTGGCATCGGTATTCCCGCGGCCGACAGGGCACGCGTCTTCGAGCGTTTTTTCCGCGGTGCCGAAGCCATGCGCATGTCGCCCGACGGTTCGGGCTTAGGTCTTTTTATCGCGAAGACCATTGTCGAAGGGCATGGAGGCGTCATCGGGGTCGCTTCGGAGGAGGGACGCGGCACTACCGTGACTATCACCCTCCGTGCGTCTGCGCATGCGAAGCCGTGATACGATACACAGTATGGAACAGGCGGTTTTCCAACAATCAGTTCTCATCGTTGAGGACGACCAGCTTCTTTCGGGGCTGCTCGCGGTCAAGATGTCCAAGAAATTCAATACGCTCGCCGCGGGGACGGGCGAAGCGGCGCTTGAGATTCTGAAGTCGAATACCCCCGACATTATTCTTCTCGACATTCTTCTTCCCGGCATCGACGGCTTCGAGCTCCTGCGCAGGGTGAAGACCGACCCGAAAACGGCTGCAATACCCGTCGTTATCCTTTCAAATCTCGGCGAGGACGCCGACAAGGCAAAGGGTAAAGAGCTGGGCGCGGAAGAGTTTGTGGTGAAAGTAACACTCCTTCCCGATGAGGTGGTCAGTCTGGTAGAGTCTGTCTGTGCCCGTCACCGGGCGGTGAAGTGAGCGTATCGCCACCGCACGATGCCGGACGGCAGACCATGCAGAACATCAAAGAAAACGTACCGCTTGCAGCGCTCACAACGTTTGAGATAGGAGGTCCGGCGCGATACCTGGTCAAGGTCCGCAAGGATGAAGATATTCGCGACGCTGTGCAGTGGGCGAAGGAGAAGAATCTGCGGCTCGTGGTGCTTGCGGGCGGCAGCAATGTGCTCGTGCCCGACGCAGGGCTCGACGCGCTCGTCGTCCGCATCGTCGGCGATCTCTATAGTTTTTCGGATGGCGTTGTTGATTCGTGGGCGGGCACGGACCTCCTTAAGCTCATACGAGCGCTCGGTACGCAAGGATACGGCGGGTGGGAGAAGCTCGCGGGCATTCCCGGCACTATCGGGGGCGCGGTGCGCGGCAATGCGGGAGCGTTCGGCCCGGAGATAAAAGATTTTGTGACGTCGGTTCGCGCGCTCAATATGGAGACGGGCGCTGTGCGCGACTTTACAAATGCGGAGTGCGATTTTTCTTACAGGCACAGTTTTTTTAAGGACAATCCCAAGTGGGTCGTGTTGCGTGTCGTCGCACGGCTGCAGAGTGTCGAGCCTGCGGAAAGCGCCAAGCGCGCGGAGGAAACGATTGCCGAACGCGAGCGGCGACATCTGCAAAACGTAAAAGCTGCGGGCAGTTTCTTTATGAACCCCAAGGCACCGCCCGCCATCGTCGCAATGTTTGAAAAAGAAAAAAAGGTGAAATCCCGTGAAGGAAGGGTGCCCGCAGGATGGCTTATCGAGAAGGCGGGGATGAAGGGCGCCACGGTAGGCGGAGCGATTGCATCGTTGCAACATCCGAATTACCTTGTGAATCAAGGCGGCGCCACTTCACACGATGTCTGCAATCTCGCGCAGGTCATCAAGCTTGAAGTCGAGAACCAATTCGGTGTCCTGCTTCACGAGGAGGCGATGATTCTATAGATGTGATATGCTGCCCCATACCAACCCCTAGCGCACAGCGGGGGTCGGAACCATATATGCCAAATTCAAGAAAACAAGGTTCAGACCCCGACGCTACGGTCGGGGCAGGCAAAATAATCATAAAAGGGGCGCGGACTCATAACCTGAAAAACATCAGCGTGGAGATACCGCGCAACAAAATGGTGGTCTTTACGGGACTTTCCGGCAGCGGGAAGTCTTCACTTGCATTCGATACCATATTCGCCGAAGGGCAGCGTAAGTACGTCGAGTCGCTCTCCGCGTACGCGCGGCAATTCCTGCGCCAAATGCAAAAGCCCGATGTGGACGAGATAACGGGGCTTTCGCCAGCCATTTCCATTGACCAAAAGAGTCGCTCCAACAATCCGCGTTCGACGGTAGCTACCATCACGGAGATATACGATTACCTGCGTGTGCTATATGCGCGTGTCGGCAAGCCCCACTGCCTCGTTTGCGGCAGGGAAGTCCGCAAGCATTCCAATGAGGAAATACTGGAGTCAGTTCTCTCTCTTGTCGACAAAGCACGCAAAGGTTCACCCTCCTCCGCCTCTCCTTCGCGCAAGGCTACGGATGAGCACGGCAAGGCTCCGGAGGGTTCGTCCAAGAAACTGACGTCCGGAATAAGCGGGGCAAAGATACGAATATCGAGCCCGGTGGTAGTTGGACGTAAAGGGGAGTACTACCAATTGCTGTACGACCTACTCAACAAGGGTTTTGAAAAAGTCGTTGTAGACGGTGCGGACAAATCTCTGCGCGAGCGCATAGAGCTCGAAAAACAGCACAAGCACGACATCGATGTGGTCGTTGATGATATATTCGTTTCGGAATTCACGGACGATGCAAAGGCGGCGCGCGAGCGCGCGAGCGAGGCCATCGAGCGGGCGCTGCATGAGAGCGAGGGTCTTGTGAAGATAACGGATGCCGCGGGCGTGAGTACGATTGTATCGGCGAAGTTTATGTGTGCGTATGACGGATTTTCATTTCCCGAAATAGAACCCCGCCTCTTCTCGTTTAATTCTCCGTACGGCGCCTGCCCCGAGTGCAAAGGGCTCGGCACGAAGTATTTTTTCGGTGACGAAGCATGTGATGTATGTAAGGGTGCGCGCCTGCGCCCCGAAGCTATGAATGTGTTCCTCGGCCCCGTAAAACCGCCCGAAGGCGGCC
>Ga0209542_10004933_pt1 | contig 27066 bp, 27 predicted proteins | sample RifCSPhighO2_01_FD_184028 | JGI IMG/M metagenome (GOLD analysis project Ga0209542, IMG submission 184028) | Soil microbial communities from Rifle, Colorado - Rifle CSP2_plank highO2_0.1 (SPAdes) (version 2) | ecosystem: Environmental > Terrestrial > Deep subsurface > Rock core/Sediment ...
AGCTTCCGATTGGAGCTGCTATTCCGGCTGGACCTTGGGGACCGGTGGCTCCCTGAGGTCCTCGCAATTTGTCGGCAATTTCTTTCTTATTTAAAAGTTTTGTGAGAGCGGCTTGCAGTGAGCTGGTGGAAACGGAGGTGGAGTCGGAATACGCCCCGCTCTGCGGAGAATTATTTTTAACCACGGGAGGCGGTGTCGGCGGCTGCGCAACGTAATTTTTATATGCGGCAGCTGAATCCGAAATTTTTATCTCATTCGTAGCATTTTGCGTGACGGTAACGATAGGAGCAAGCAACTGGGGAAGCGTAGTTAGGGTGCTCTCTTTCTGAGGCGAGGCAGGTGAAATTGAAACATAATTTTGATAAGCAGCGGCAAGGTCGGAGATTCTGATTGCCGGAGCCTGCCTCGTACCATTCGCGGGAGCGGATTGGTTCGGAGTAGCATTAATAGCGGCGGCGGTAGTGTTTAACCCATAGCAGTTTGCATCAGCAGGTCCACAGCCCGAAATGCCGGGGTCCAAAATATTGTTCTGTGGATTAAAAAGAGGTGCCGGGGCTGCAAAAACAGAGGCCGCAAAGAAAAAAGCAACAGCAAAAAAGCTCGAAATAACAATTTTCCTAATTAATATCCCAAAGGCATTTTTATGTTTCATTTTTTGTCTTAGGACCCCTGTATTATATCAAAAAATAGCCTTGCTAAGAAAGGAAAAAGGTCACAAATTATGGGGATAACTAAGAACGGTTCTTAAGAGAATTTCCCCAAGAACCGTTCTTAGTAAAACTACTCGTCTAAAATTTTAAAATCGTTCCCATGACGAAAAATATCCCCCTTAGAACGGACAAAATACACCACACTAGCCGAAATTCCGATAAAAATGATAAAAATGGCAAAAATAATTATTGTGCGCGAATTTTTTGAATCTACGACGTCGCTCTCTGCGACTGAAGCGGTAAGATTATCGGCGGGGGGTTGATTGTCTGGAACAGAAGCGGGCGCAACTTCAAAATTTACCTCACCCCCGACCCCTCTCCTTGACAAGGAGAGGGGTGCCGAAGGCGAGGTGAGGTCGGGAAGGGAAGAATTTTTGACCTCTCCCTTTGGGGGAGGGATGGAGGGGGTCGTAGTTTTAACCGGAACAACAGATGCGGTATAATCAAACGCAATCTCTTGTTGCGGAGTCATTAATTTCAAAGTATTTTTATCTTCAATGGAAAAATTCGTAATCCTCGGAGAGATGGTTATTGTTTTCTCTGTCGCTAAAACCGTATTGCGTGGTATTGTAAAACTTTTCCGGTCGCTTGTAAGAATCCAATTTGAAAGGTCGGCGGTATAATCGGTATTATTCCGGAGTTCCACAAAAAAATCTTTTTCATCCCCGACTCTGGATATTAAAATATCAGCCGGAATTATTTTGATAGTAATTTGGTCGGACGCATCGGGAACATCAGAGTAATAATTTTGAAAATAATCCAGAGATACGATATATTCACCCGGATAAAAATAAGTGTGGGTAAATTGCCGGTTGTCAATCGCTTGAATTTCTTTTGAATCACCATCGCCAAAATTCCAAAAATATTTTCCAAAAAAAAGCGACTCTCCCTCGAGGCCAAAAGCTGTTCCTTGAAACGATAATGGCAGACCGGCAAAACCAAGTGTCTTGCCTGTGATTTTAGTTTTGATTTTTGATATTTCTGCAATTTTTGTTTTTGTTTCCGCGGTTGTGGTAGTGGAAGAATTACTGGTTGTATTTGAAGTGTTGTCATTAGAGTTCTCTTCAAGTAGTGATCCGCCGCCCACGGGAGAAAAAGATGGTATAACTGCTTTAGGTGTAGGGCTGGAAGTAATCCAACTTCCTCCTGATGTTCGTTGGGCTGTTTGTTTGGTAGTATTGTCTCCGATTGTCTGCGACCCGCCAATTTGCCAATTGTTCGAACCATCCACTCTGTCTATTTCCGCCCCACTTGCATTGTTTAAAACCATGATTGCTCCGGAATTGGAAAGCGCGCCGGTATAAATATTATCGGCAGTGATGCCCAGCACAGTATCATCATTCGTTCTCTCCAAAAGATAAAACCCATTTGCCGGTATCGTGCCGGAAAGTGTTATGGTGGGTGTGCCGCTTGTGGCCTTGAGCACCCAACCCGCAAGATTGACGCTTGAGCTTCCAGTGTTATAGAGTTCTAGCCATTCGTTGTTGGCAGAAACGGAAGTTCCCATCCACGCTATTTCATTTATTACCACTTCCGCCTGCGCCAAATTAAATTTAAAAAAGAAAAAAGCCAACACTAAAACTAAAATTAGTTTTTTAGACATATCATTTTTATATATTTATATGCTACAATGATAGCATGAAGGAAAATGATAATGAGATAGATTTCTTGGCCATTGGGGATATCGTCATTGATGCGTTTATTAAGTTAAAAAAAGCGGATATCATCGGAGAACCGGATACGCCGGGTTATGAGATAGCTATTCCTTTCGCAGAAAAGGTTCCTTACGAAGATGTTTTTGTCATACCGGCTGTCGGTAATGCTTCCAATGCCGCTGTTTCTGCCGCGCGCCTGGGACTTAATACGGCAATAGTCACAAATCTGGGAGACGACCGAGACGGAGAAGATTGTTTGGCTACGCTTAAAAAAAATAATGTCCGGACGGATTTTGTTAAAATTAATCCCGGAATGAAAACAAATTACCACTATGTGCTGTGGTACGGCCCGGAACGCACTATCCTAATAAAGCATCAGGATTATAAATATACTTTGCCGGATATTGGAAGCCCTAAATGGATATATTTTAGTTCGGTGAACGAAACCGCTTTTCCTTTTCATTACACCATCGCCGATTATTTGGATTCTCATCCGGAAATAAATCTGGCCTTCCAGCCCGGAAAATTTGAAATAAAATTAGGTAAAGAAAAACTAGCGCGACTTTATAAACGTTCAAAAATATTTTTCTGCAACGTGGAAGAAGCGGAAAGAATTCTGGAAATTAAAAGTTTGGGAGCCCGACACAATAATCCAACCAAGCATGTCAAAGGCCTGCTGATTAAAATGCGGGAGCTGGGACCCGAAACCGTGGTCATTACCGACGGGCCGAAAGGCGCCTACGCATACGACGGGAAAGATTTTCTATTTATGCCCGTATATCCGGACCCAAAGTCTCCATACTCGCGCACCGGAGCCGGAGACGCTTTTTCTTCTACAACTGTTTCCGCTCTGGCTTTAGGCAAGACGCTGACTGAAGCTCTCGCCTGGGCGGGAATAAATTCTATGGCCGTGGTTCAACAAGTCGGCGCAAATGTCGGTCTGCTCTCGCGAGAAAAACTGGAAGAATATCTTAAAAACGCTCCGGGGGGTTACAAAGCAAAAAAAGTTTAGAATATAAGTTTTTAGAAACATTTCGCAGGAGCTTAGAAAATAAAATCGGTAATCCGATTATTATTTTCTTGAGCGACGAGAATAGCAATCCGCCAGCCGGCGGATATGCGCGTTGAGAAAAATTTATATTTTAAACTTTTCTCTTCAAAACTCTTTTCACCGCCTCTTTTATTGCGTTTTTCCCCATACCATAATGCTCTATCAATTCATCCGGCGTGCCGGATTGGCCGAATTTATCTTTTATTCCGATAAATTCTACCGGCGCCGAAAAATTCTGCGCCAGAACTTCTGCCACAGCCGAACCCATGCCACCCATTACTTGGTGTTCTTCAACTGTTACAATTGCTTTACACTCTTTTGCCAGGGCAATTATTGCATCCATATCTATCGGCTTGATAGAAACCAAATTCATTACCTTTGTTTTTATTCCCTCACTTTCCAATTCTTTGGCCGCAAGTAATGCGCGATGCAAAAGTCCACCGGTCACAATTATTCCCACTTGCGCCAGCCCCGCATCCGGCAGCCAATAAATTTCCGCTTTGCCTAGATTAAAAGGAGTTTTCTCTGTCGTAATAATCGGCGTTTTTTCGCGAAGCAGGCGGAGATAAGCCGGCTTCTCTGTTTTAGCTAAGGCGATTGTCGCTTTTTTTGCTTCTAATGCGTCGCAGGGAGAGACAATATCCATATTCGGCATCACTCTCATTAAGGCGATATCCTCAAGCGCCTGGTGCGTCCCACCATCCGCGCCAACTGAAATTCCCCCATGCGAGCCGATTATTTTTACCGGTCGGTTATTATAGGCTATGGTTGTTCTTATTTGCTCCCAATTCCGCCCCGGAGAGAACATTGCATAACTTGAGATAAATGGAATTTTCCCCATGGCTGCCATGCCGGAAGCAACCGTGGCTAGATTTTGCTCGGCCACGCCGACTTCCACGAAACGCTCCGGAAACTTTTCTTTAAAAAAAATCATCTGGGTGGACTCGGTCAAATCCGCGCAAAGCGCCACAACATTTTTATTCGTTTCGCCGGCCAGCACCAGCCCCTCCCCGAAACCTTTCCGGATATTCACTTGCTCCACATCGTCGTTGAAAATTTTCGGATTTAATTTTAATTTTGGATTTAACATTTTATTTAATATAATTTTCGAAGGGGTTTCGAGGCCGACGGGCCGAGAACTTCAGGATTTTTGATTTTGCTAAATCATGTCGCGTAAGTCCTTTTGACGCGACCAAAAAATCTGTACCGTAGAAAAGTTATGTTTTTAAAAATTTCATAATTTATTGGTGTTCGCTTTTAATTTTCCCGCCCAAAGTGCGCAGTTCGTTTAATGCCATAGCATAATCTTCTTTGGATTTTCCGCTATTCGGGTCATAACCATGCCATTTATAATCGCGTTCAAATTCTTTCACTCCTTTGCCGGGAATATTGTGCGAGATGATAACTGTCGGCTTTTCATAGACCGCTTGCGCTTCTTCCACCGCTTCATTCAGAGCCCTGAAATCATGCCCTCCAACTTCTATCACATGCCAGTTAAAAGCCCGCCATTTTTCCGCCAGCGGTTCAAGAGGCATAGTGTCTTCCGTGAAACCGTCTATTTGAATATTATTTCTGTCAACCACAACAATCAAATTCCTTAATTTATTTTTCCCGGCAAACATAATAGCCTCCCAGGAGTTCCCTTCATCCAGTTCGCCATCGGACATAAAACAATAAATAAATCTATCTTTGTCTTTTTTGTCCATCCGGTCAGCTAAAGCCATACCTGCCGCCTGCGAAAGTCCCAGACCGAGGGGGCCCGATGAGGTCTCAACGTAAGGCAGATATTCCCGGTGCGGATGCCCCTGAAGCCGGGTGCCGAATTTACGCAATGTTTTTAATTCTTCAAGCGGAAAATATCCCGAATGCGCCATGCTTGCGTATAGAACTGGACAAATGTGCCCGTTGGAAAGCACCAACCTGTCCCGCTCTTCCCAAGATGGATTTTTGGGGTCGTGTTTTAAAATATGAAAATAGAAAAGCGTAAAAATATCCGCCATGCCGAGCGGCCCGGCCGTGTGCCCGCTCCCCGCTTCTACCAGCATCTCAATAATGCTCTGGCGGATGTCATTCGCTGTTTTTTCTAACTGTACTATCTTTTCATCACTTAAATGACTCATATAAATTTAAAATTTTTCCTGCCCCGTAGGGAGCTTTGCTCTCCTTCGGGGTCTTCGGTTAGAAGCACTTTCATATTATACACCTTATAGTAAAATATTTCCAAAACAAATCATTATGATATAATATTCACATGAATCAGGGACCGCCACAAGGACCACCGACCATACCAACTCCGGAGCCAGGACCAAAAATTCTAACTTTTGAAGAATTTAGTCATCGGGACAAGGTTAATTATCCACGTTATGGTAATTTCTTTATGTATTTTGGAGGCGGTCAAGGTGACGTATTTAGAACAACAGCGCATTACAAAAAATTTGCACTAGAATACCCGGATATGGCTACAACATTGTATGAAAAAATACAAAACCGACCTGAGAACAAGTCAGGGGACTCTTCTGACTCTTTAAGGCCTTTTGACCAAGATCTCTATGAAGCCTACAAAATAATGCGTGGCTATGGTGTTCCAGATAAAGACCTTTTTTCTTAACTTCTTAATTTCCCCACAGTCCCCACAGGTCCGACCTGTGGGAAACTATTTATCCACTCAAAAAGCTCATTAATGTGATTGTATTTAAAAGATTCTGGCAATGAACTTTTATTTATTATTTTACTTTCTTTTCTAGACATACTATAAAAATCTTGAAAACTTGAATATTGGAAATCTGTAAGATAAGAAATTGCTTCTTTTTTATTCTTTATTCCATTTTCTTTCCAATCTGATTGAATTAATTTTATTGGATTGAGGTGAATATAAGAAAATAAATAATTAAAATAATTATCTTTTCCAATATGTTTGGATTTAAACTTCCCTTCAAAAAGTGAACCAGTCCTATTATATTTTTTATTAAAATACATAGCATAAGCTGTAGAAAGTTTTCTCATAAATTCCGTTATAGGATTATGCTTTTTACTCCACAGGTCCGACTTGTGGAAAATTAAAATTATATGAAAATGATTAGGCATCAAAACCCACGCGCATATTTCTACAAGCGGTTCTCTCCTATCAAAGTCCCAAGCATCTATCTTTTGATCTATGATTGAATCTCTAAATTTAAAACTTTTTTCCGAATTACAAATATAAAGAAGTTTGGTAAAACGGTCATAATTTTCTTTGGAATTAAAAATTTTATTTTTACCATTACCACGATTGTAAATATGATAATATTCTTTTTCCACTAAATTAGAATTTCTTAGCCCCATATAAAGAATTATATCACAGCTTACCCACAGGTCGGACCTGTGGGATTGTCACACCAAACTTTGGAAAGTTTCCAATGCGCCGATTGGGTCCGGATTTTTCCACATGCCGGAACCCACAGTAAGCCGGTCTGCGCCGGCATCCAATATGGTCTTGGCATTTTCTAAATTAACGCCAATATCTACGGATATCACGATTCCCGGCAGGTTTTTTTTGAGAAATTTTATATTTTCCAACGCTTTTTCAGAAAAAGTTTCGCCCTGAAAGCCGATTTTGTCAGAACCCATGCAGTGCAAGAAATCAACTTTATGGGATAATCGCGACACAACCGACAAATCATCACTCGGCTTGAAAGCCAGACCGATTTCCATATTATCCCGCATATACATATCCAAGCCTTCCAAAAAATGTTCAAACTCTTCAATATTTTTCTGCGCCCCTAGACCTGCCTGCGCAGGCAGGTGAAAAATCAGCCTTTTCGGCCCCAATTTCATATAAATATCAAAATTTTCCACCGCATCCGCCACCATCAGATCAAACTCAAAATCAAATTCCTGCCAGAACGGCATTCCCTCTTCTTCATTCATAATTTTTTGAAAATCCGGGTCTTCAAATCCGCCAGAAGCAAAAGGCCAGGTCGGCTTCTCGGTAAAAATTCCGTCCTGTATATCTATGTGCGCGCATTTGGCCCGTCCGCGCAGAAAAGTAAGCTTGTTTTTTATCTCGCTAAAATCTTTTTCTAATATTGCGGGAGTTATGCTTTTCATGGTTCTAACTTATGTTTAATTTTTCTTTTTGTTTTTTAACTTCTTCTACAAGCGCATCGTGAAATACCCCGTTTGAGGCGATAAATGAAGTTTCGGGTAATTTCCACGGCTTGCCTTCAGTTGTGGTCACCTTGCCTCCCGCTTCCTGCACCAGTAATATCCCTGCCGCAAAGTCATAAATATGCAAACCAAATTTGATGTCCGCTTCCGTATTTCCTCTTGCCACATATGCCAAATCTACCGCAGTAGCTCCGAAATCTCTTACAGAGGAAACAACATTCCCCGGCAGGTCATGCATTAAATTTCTACGCAGTTTCGTATCAAGCGGCTTAGTGCCGGATGCCACGGTTACAATACATCTTTTTGCGTTATCTTTTGAAACGTGCATTTTGTGATGATTCCAATACGCTCCCTTGCCTTTTTCCGTATAAAATAAAGAATCAGTGGTTGGATTGTATATCACTCCTACTTTTATCTCGTTTTGATGCGTGAGCGCGATAGATACGGCAAAAAACGGGATACCATTTGAAAAGTTTCTGGTTCCATCAAGCGGGTCAATATACCAAATGTAATCACTTTCGTTTTCTGTCATTCCTGTTTCTTCCCCCATAATAGAGTGATCCGGAAAGACTTCAAGAATGATTTTTTTTATGATATCTTCCGACTCTTTGTCGGCAAGAGTGGTTATACTTGTATCCTCTTTTATTTCTTTGATTATTTCTGTCTCAAAATATTTCTCCAGAATTTTTCCGGCTTCCAGGGCCGCCTTTATCGCCACTTTCAATTCTTTTGATTTATTTTCCATACCATTATTTAATTAATCAAGCTTTTTTATCCTTCTAACGTGCCGCTCTTCGCCTTCAAACTTGGTGGAAAGAAAAAGTTCTACGGCAAATTTTATTTCATCTTTGGATAAAAATCGCACGCCCAGAGATAAAATATTCGCATCGTTGTGCGTTCGGGCAAGCTTGATAATTTCAAAAGGATCCGGGCTTTTTGCTCCTTTTATATCAATTGCTTCTTTGGCCACCATTTCTCCATAAAATACCGCTGCGCGAATGCCCTTTGCCCTGTTGGCGCACATGGCTTCACCTTGTCCGGAACCGCCTAAAATAATTCCGAAGCTTTTTTCGTCTTTTGCCACAGCCTCCGCCACGGGCTTAATAAAATCCGGATAGTCGTCATCGGCATCGTATTTAAAAGCGCCTTTGTCTATAATTTCGTAACCGATACCCAAATCAGCCAAATATGTTTTGAGTTCCTCTTTTAATTCGTAGCCCGTATGGTCCGAGCCGATATAGATTTTCATGTTATTATTATACTATATATGCTCAAATTTTATAAATACCACGGCGCCGGAAATGACTTTATTTTGATAGATAACCGCGATAAAAAGTTTAATATAAAAGATGTAGAAAACATCAAGCTTTTATGCCATCGACGTTTTGGTGTCGGCTCGGACGGAATAATTACCCTTGAAGAACACCCGGGTTATGATTTTGAAATGATTTTTGCCAATCCAGACGGCAGTATAGGCGCAATGTGTGGAAATGGTGGACGCTGTATCGTGCACTTTGCAAATAATGTTTTAAAAATTATAAAAGATCCAAAACATGTAAAATTTTTGGCAGTGGATGGTGAACACGAAGCAGAAATCTTGGATAATGGAAAAATAAAACTCAAAATGAAGGACATGGAAAATATAGAAGTTTATAACGGTTTAAACTTTTTAATGTGTGGGACTGCTCCTCACTATATACAATACGTGATAAATCTAGAAAGCTTTCCAATTAATGAAGAGGCTAGAAAAATCCGTGATAAAAAAGGAAATCCTAGAGGTAATGTAAATTATGTGGAGATAAAAGAAGGGGTATACAATGTCCGCACCTACGAGCGCGGAGTGGAAGATGAAACTTGGGCCTGCGGCACCGGCGCGACATCCGTCGCCATCGCTTCGCATCACTTGGGCATATTAAAAGAAAATATCTGCCACATCAAAATGCCCGGCGGCAACCTGACGATAGAATTTAAAAAGGCAAAAAACGGCACATACCAAAATATCTGGCTGACCGGCCCGGCAGTGTGTGTATTTGAAGGAGAAATAAAATAATTATTTTATCGTATTGCCTGAATTATTAAAAAAATAAAACACCTCAATAAGGGCTATTCTTACCCGTTAATGCTATTTTTTTAATATACAGTATATTGTATGTTAAGAGCTGGATTTTTAGGAAGTTTTATCGTATAAAAATTTCCATCTTCCTCTGCCGGCAATAGGAGGTAACCCGGCTCTAACAATTTTTTCTAAAATTTTCCAAATATCTGTTTTCCCTTTTTCAATAGTTTTTAAAAGCGAAGAGTATTTTCCAATATCATATTTAAGGGACATTTTTAAAATAGTGGTATAACTCATTCTGAGAGATTCGGCAATATATGAAGTTGGAACACCTTGAGCCAATAAATATATAACCGCAAATCTTTTTGCCAACATTATTTTTTCTGTATGGGTTAAAAGATCCCCGAGAAACAGGCTCGACTTCGAGCTGCGGGCAGACTTTTCAAATGCTTTCCCAAACTGATTGTAAAGCTTATTCAAGACCTCTTTCTTTAATTTTTTCCCAGAAATATGCGGCATAATTTTTTTAACACAAAAAACCCTACTTTGTTAGTATATCATATATGATAGGTTAATTTACGGGTACTTGTAAAGGTGCTTATTTTATCGTATTGCCTGTTTTGATGACATGGTCCACTAGCGTGTAGGTGTAGCCCATTTCGTTGTCATACCAGCCCATGACTTTCACCAGATTTCCCCCGACGACGCGGGTCATTTTTAGGTCGGCGATAGAACCATATTTGCTTCCCAGAATGTCAGAAGATACCAATTCTTCTTCGGTTACGCTGAAAATCCCTTCCCATCTTTTGTCTTTTGATGCCTTTTTTAAAATTTCATTAACTTCCTCTTTGGTGGTATCTTTTTTGGAAATAAAAGTAATATCAACAATGGACCCGGCGGGAACAGGAACGCGGATGGAAATTCCGTCAAAGAGCCCCTTGAGTTTCGGAAAAGCTTTAGTTACCGCAATTGCCGCTCCAGTAGAACTTGGAACAATATTTTGCGCGGCCGCCCGGCCTTCTCGCAAATCTTTCTTGCTTGGACCGTCAACCAATGCCTGGGAAGCGGTGTATCCGTGCACGGTATTTAATATTGCTTTATCAATTCCGAGAGTTTCATCTAAAATTGCGATAAGTGGGCTGGCGGCGTTAGTCGTGCAGGATGCATTGGAAGTAATATCGCAAGTGCCGAATTTTTTTTCATTCACTCCAAGTAAAATCGTCTCGCCAAGCACCCCTTCGCCTTCGCCTTTGGCGGGCGCGGTAATGACAACTTTTTTAGCGCCAGCACCAAGATGCACTTTTGCTTTTTCATAAGTCGTAAAAAGTCCCGTAGACTCCACAACCACATCAACATCCAAATCTCTCCATGGGAGAAGGGCCGGGCCTTTTTCTGCCAGAAATTTTACTTTCTTGCCGTCAATAATCATTTCTTGTCCCTCAGTCTTAATATTGTGTTTCCATTCTCTGTAAACTGTATCGTATTTAAGCAGGTAAGCCATATTGGCTATATCGCCCAAATCGTTGACTGCCACGATTTCAATCTCGGGCCTATCCCAAGCCACTTTAAGGAAAGCCCTGCCAATCCTGCCAAAACCATTAATCCCGACTTTGATTGTTTTCATGAGCGCATTATACCAAAAACAAATAAAAGTGTATAATCGAAAAATGGAAAAGGGCTTCATACATCTCCACACCCACTCGCACTATTCCCTTTTAGATGGACTCTCTAAACTTGAGGATTTAGTAACATTGGCAAAGAAATTCAAAATGCCGGCAATGGCCATTACCGACCACGGCAATATGTATGGAGCTATTGAATTTTATAAATTAGCGAAAAAAGAAGGTATTAAGCCGATTATCGGGGTGGAAGCCTACATGACAGCTGGTTCACGCTTGGATAGAAATACAGAAATCGGAGGCACAAAACGTTATTATCACCTTACTCTGCTTGCGAAGAATTTAGAGGGATATAAAAATTTAATTAAATTAGTCACGATTGCAAACTTAGAGGGGTATTACTACAAGCCACGCATGGACAAAGAAATACTCAAGAAATATTCTGGCGGAATAATCGCTCTTTCGGGATGCTTGGGCGGCGAACTTTCTCAAAGTATTTTACGAGGTAATGAAAAAAAATCTGAAGAAATCATCCGCGAATACCAGGATATTTTTGGCAAAGAAAATTATTTTATAGAAATTCAATGCCATCCATCGGTGGAAAATGATAAAAAAGTGCGCGAAACGCTCATAGCTTTGGCAAAAAAACGCGGTATTATGTTAGTCGCTACCCAAGATTCTCATTATCCTTGCACAGACGACCATGACGCGCATCATACTTTACTCCAAATAAACACCCAGGGAGACAATAAAGAAAATAGCAAATTTGAATTTTCAAATGACGATTTTTCGTTTATGAGCTCGGAAAAGGCTTTGGAGGTTTTCAGAGATATTCCGGAAGCAGTCTATAATACTGCGAAGGTTGCCGATATGTGCAACCTGGAGCTGGAGCTGGGAAGCTGGGTCTTCCCTGATTTTAAAATTGAGGCAGGTAAAACCTATGACCAGAAACTACGGGAGCTTACCTATGATGGGTTTAAACGATTGGGATTAAAAGAAACACCGGAAATAAAAAAACGGGTGGAATACGAATTGAAAATTATCTCCGACAAAGGCTATGAACCTTATTTTCTCGTAGTGGGAGATCTTCTGCGCCATGCCAAGGAAAATGGGATATTGACGACCATCAGAGGTTCAGTCGCAGGCTCAATGGTTACCTATCTTTTAGGCATCACCAATGTAGACCCGATTGCCTATAAACTCCCTTTTGAAAGATTTTTGCATTCACAGAGACCCTCGGCGCCGGATATAGATATGGACTTCGCGGATAATCGCCGGGATGAAATGATTGAATATGTGAAGAAAAAATACGGAGAAGACAGGGTGGCCCAAATCGGGACTTTCGGCACGATGATGGCCAGAGGATCTGTACGAGACGTAGCGAGAGCTTTAGGTTATGAATACTTTATTGCCGACCGACTTTCAAAGATGATTCCATTGGGAGCGCAAGGTCTCCCAATGACCATAGACCATGCAATGGAAATTGTTCCGGAATTGGCCGAAGCCTATAAAAAAGAAAAAGATACTAAAAAGATAATAGATTTAGCAAAAAAATTAGAGGGGTGTGTTAGACATATTTCCGTTCATGCAGCCGGAGTGGTAATCGCTCCTTTACCGCTTACAGAATACACGCCTCTCCAATACGATCCTAAGGGTGAAGGTAAAATAATCACTCAGTATGATATGTATAGTATAGAAGAAGCGGGACTTTTGAAGTTTGATTTTCTGGGCATTCGCAACTTGGCAATCTTGGCGGATGCAGTAAATTTGGTAAAAAAGTTTTATAACGTAAATATTGATATAGAAAAGATTCCGCTGAATGATAAAAAAACTTTTGAACTGCTAGCCAAGGGCCAAACGGAAGGACTGTTCCAGCTCAACGGTTCTGGGATGACCAGGTATTTGAAAGAATTAAAGCCCACTTCCATCCACGACATCAACGCTATGGTAGCTTTGTATCGTCCGGGTCCGATGGAATCCATTCCCGAATATATCAAGCGCAAGCATAATCCCGCTTTGGTAAAATACTTGGATCCACGGATGAAGAAATTCTTGGGAGAATCTTACGGGCTGATTGTCTACCAGGACGATCTCTTGTTCTGCGCTCTTGAATTAGCTGGTTATAATTGGGAGGAAGTGGATAAATTTCGCTACGCTGTCGGTAAAAAAATACCAAAAGAAATGGCGGCGCAATATGAGAAATTTACCAAAGGCATCGTCGCCAACGGACAAACTCAAGAATTTGCCGAAAAACTTTGGAAACTTTTTGAGCCATTCCAGGCTTATGGTTTCAATAAAGCGCATGCCGCTTCCTATGGTAAAGTCGCTTATCAAACAGCTTATATGAAAGCGCATTATCCTGTTGAATATATGGCGGCGATATTAACAGCCGAATCAGGCGACGTGGAGAAAATTTCCGAGATAATAAAGGAATGTAAAAATATGAAAATCCCGGTTCTTCCTCCGAATATTAATGAAAGTTTCGGTGGGTTTACCTGTTTATCAAAAAAACAAGGAGTGAATATAGATAAAGAAAATAAAAGTGAAAAAATAAGATTCGGATTATATACAATCAAAAACCTAGGCACCGACATTTCAGATAGCATTATTGCCGAAAGAAAATTAAACGGTAAATTTAAATCAATTTCCGATTTCCTGGATAGAATTAAACATAAAAATTTGAATAAAAAATCTATGGAAGCATTGATTAAATCAGGGTGTATGGACGAATGGGCGGACCGCGGAGTACTGCTCGCAAATCTGGAGGCAATGCTCCAATATAATCACGAAACAAACAAGCAAAATGAAAATCAAGTTTCTCTTTTTGGCGGAGCTTCGGCTATAAAAGCCCCGGAATTCAAAATGCAGCCAGCCCAAGAAGCAACTCAGACAGAAAAGTTGCTTTGGGAAAAAGAATTATTGGGACTTTATATTTCCGGGCACCCGCTGGACCGCCTGCGCGATAAATTGGAAAAACGAGATATAAATATCAAAAAAATAAAGAAGGAGATGGGCAATGGCATGCCGGTTACGATTGCCGGAATAATAGAAACGGTCCGGTCAGTGGTAACGAAAAACAACGACCGGATGGCATTTCTGAAAATTTCAGATTTGACCGACTCTATAGAAGCTGTCGCTTTTCCTTCCATATTCAAGGCATCGATTGATATCCTGGTGCCGGAAAAATGCATCGCCTTTTCCGGCAAAGTTTCCAACCGCAACGGCGAAAAAAGCATCATTATCGAAGCGGTCAAAGAAATATAGTTTAGTTGTACAAGCTCATGGCTTTTTCTTTACTTTCCGTAAATATCATTTCCACTGCTTCGCCAACTTTTTTGGAAAGTTTTTTGAGAGTTTCTAGTTCCGATTTTTTGAAATCTCCGAGCAGAAAATTCAACACCGCTTTCTCCCCTTTCGGCTTTTTTATTTTGCCGGACGGAGCCGCCAGCGCTGTGCCGATTCTGATACGTAAAAATTCTTGACTCTTTAAGGCTTTAATAATGGAATTAAGACCATTGTGTCCGCCGGAAGACCGGTTAAAGGAAATTTTTATTTTCCCGAGCGGTAGGTCAATATCGTCATAAATAACTATCAAGTCTTTTAAGGCTTTCTTGCCCGCCAAAGCTTTAGCGACGGCGGGACCGGAATTATTCATAAAAGTATCGGGGGTAATGAATTTAATTTTTTTATCTTCAAGTTTTTTTTCCAAAATGCTAACCAAAATTCGCCCGGCATTATGCCTGGTTTTTTCATATTCTACTCCCGGATTTCCCAAGCCAACAACTAATTTCATAAATACATAATAGCATAAAATTCTAATTCACCTCTCCCCAACCCCTCTCCTTGGCAAGGAGAGGGGCGAAGGGGTGAGGTCTATACCAGACAACAACTTTCGCTACAATGTCAAGGATTAAATCTGCTATACTACAGCAATGGAGCCAATAAAAACCGACCTGCCCGCGCAGGCAGGAGAAAAAACGAAAATGCAGTCATTTTGGGAACTTGTGCGTTTTGCGTTTATAGCGCTAATTATCGTCATCCCCATCCGCGTCTTCATCGTTGAACCGTTCGTTGTCTCGGGAAATTCTATGGTACCGACATTTGAAAACGGAGACTATCTGATTATAGATAAAATATCTTATGAATTGGGTAATATAAAAAGAAATGATGTGGCTGTTTTTCGGTATCCCAACGATCCGACTAAATTTTTTATCAAAAGAATTATTGGTCTTCCGAATGAGACGGTAGACATAAAGGGCAATGATGTAACTATAACCGATGGAAAGAGTAAAGAGAGTTTCAGGCTGGACCAGCCTTTTGTTAAAAATCCCGCAAATAATGATACGCACCTTGAATTAAAAAAGGACGAATATTTTGTAATGGGTGACAATAGAAATGCCAGTTCCGATTCAAGATATTGGGGGGCGGTAAAAAGAAATCTTCTGTCGGGAAGAGCTTTTTTACGTTTGCTGCCAATAGGCAAAATAGATTTATTGCCGGGCAATTATAAAGAGACAGAATAACATGAAAAAAATAAACAAAAACAAAGGAACAGAAGTAGCATCGCCGAAAGGAATGAGAGATTTGATGAATGAGGAATATTATTCTTTCCAGGGATTATTTGAAAAGGCGCAGGAAGTGGCGGTGTACTACGGTTTTAAACCGATAGAAACTCCGATGATGGAACAGGAAGAAATTTTTACCACCAGCATCGGCGAAGGTACCGACATTATAGATAAAGAAATGTACACGCTTAAAACTAAAGGCGGAGACCATTTGGCGCTCCGGCCGGAACATACCGCGCCCTTAATGCGCGCTTATATTGAACACGGAATGCAGACGATGCCCCAACCGGTAATGTTTTACCAGTACGGTCCGGTTTTCAGACATGACAAGCCCCAGCGCGGGCGTTATAGGCAATTTTGGCAATTTGATTTGGATTCACTGGGAAACGATAAAAGCATTATGGACGCATTAGTTATCAAGGCTGGGATGAGCATATTGGAAGAAGCCGGGGCGAAAAATTTGTCTATTGATATTAATTCCATTGGCGACAAAGAGTGCCGGGGAGCATATCTAAGGGAACTTACAAGTTATTACAGAAAACACATAAATAGCCTGCCGGCTGTTGACCGGGAACGCCTGAAAATAAATCCGCTCCGCATCCTGGACTCCAAGGAAGAAAAAACAAAAGAAATAAACGAAAGCGCTCCGGATTCCGTTTCCTACTTGTGCCCTTCCTGCAAAAAACATTTTAAAGAGGTGTTGGAATACCTAGAAGAAATGAACATACCGTACAACATTAATAAAAATCTCGTACGCGGGCTCTCATATTATACCCGTACGGTCTTTGAAGTGTACACGGAGAGCGAAGAAGAAGGCGTCCTGCCGGTACAAGTTGCCTCCGGCGGGCATTACGATTATTTAGCCAAACAATTGGGAGGGAAAAAAGATGTTCCGGGGGTAGGATTTTCAATTGGAGTGGACAGAGTAGTGGGAGCGCCTTGGTATAAAAAGCTTTCTCCCCGCATATTAAAGAAGCCGAAAATTTATTTCATCCAGCTCGGCGCTGAAGCGAAGTTAAAGAGCCTTAATATAATTGAAATTCTGCGCAAAGCGCACATCCCTATCGCTCAGTCGCTATCCAAAGACAGCTTAGGCTCACAGTTAGCTATTGCGGAGAAATTATCCATCCCTTACGCGCTTATTTTTGGGGTTAAAGAAGCGCTTGATAATTCTGTTATAGTGCGGGATATGTCAAACAGGTCTCAAGATACTGTGAAGTTAAACAAGCTTCTGGAGTATTTAAAGGAATTGAAATAGTTTGCAGGTTATAGAAAATATAATGCAAAAAAAAATTCTGCAGCAAAAGGAAAAAGTTTTACGACATATGGCTCATGAAGTTCATATTGCGGATATTAAAACAAAAAAAATAAAAAAGGTGTTGAAAGAAATGTCGGAAGCTTTGAGAAGCCAGGATGACGGCGTAGCCATAGCCGCGCCGCAAATCGGATATTCCCTACGAATTTTCGTAGTTTCGGGAAAAATCTTTAGCGCAGAATTCCGCGGGCGGGGTGTCTCGCAGCGCGACGGCGCAAGAGGCAGCGCTACGCCAACAGGCGTAGACAGCGACCCCGCACGAGGAAATTCTGCGCTAAAAGATTTAGTGTTTATCAACCCAAAAATTTCCAAACTTTCCCGCGAAAAAGAATGGGTGCCGGAGGGCTGCCTTTCTGTGAGATGGCTTTATGGCAAGACTTTCAGGTCCAAAAAAGCAACAATAATGGCTTATGACGAGAACGGCAAAAAATTTACCCGTGGCGCATCCGGGCTTTTGGCACAAATTTTCCAGCACGAAACAGACCATCTAAACGGCATACTCTTTATTGACCATGCCAAGGATATAAAAGAAGAACTTCCCCAGATAAAATAAATCATAAATATGCAAAATAATAAAAGTAATGGATTAAATTTTGTGTTTTTTGGCACACCGGATGTGGCTTCGGAAACTTTGGAAATTCTCAAACAAAATGGTTTTATGCCTTCTTTGATAGTAACTTCGCCCGACGCAAGAAAAGGCAGAGGTTTACATGTGGAGGCCTCTCCTGTTGCTATCTTCGCGGAAAAAAATAATATACCCTGCCTTAAATTAAATACCCCCTCCGCTTTCAGCACCTCCCCCTACAGTAGGGGGAGGCTGGGTAGGGGTATTGATCTTTTCATTGTTGTCGCTTACGGAAAAATAATACCGGAAAATATCTTAAATATACCCAAACTGGGTTCCATAAATATCCATTATTCCCTATTGCCCAAATACCGCGGGGCTTCACCGGTAGAATCAGCCATTTTAAACGGCGACACGGAAACAGGCATCACGATTCAAAAGATGGTCTATAAAATGGATGCCGGAGATATAATCGCGCAAGAAAAATTAGAAATATTTTCTGATGAAACTACTCCGGAACTTCGCAAGCGCTTGATAAAAATCGGAGGAGAGCTCCTGGTAAAAATATTAAAGACCCCCTCGGCTTCTGGCCACTCCCCCTTCGCAGGGGAAGAAGAACAAGACGAATCACAAGCGACTTTTTGCCAGAAAATCAAAAAAGAAGACGGATTGATAGACTTGGAAGATAATGCGGTAAAAAATTATAACAAATTCCGCGCCTACGCGCATTGGCCGAGAACCTTCTTCTTCAAAGACGGAAAGAGAATAATAATAACTAAAGCTAAATTAGAAAATGACAAATTTATAATAGAAAAAATCCTGCCTGAAGGCAAAAAAGAGACAAAATACGAAGATTTTCTAAAAAATTAATATCTAGATGTGAAAGGATTCCTCCTGGAAAGACCTTTGAGCATTTTTTTAACACTGGCGGCACCACGTTTGAATAAAGTCTGCCGGCGGTCTTTATTTTTCCTAATTTCGTTAAAAAGAGTTTCTTTCAACTCATCAATCGCCGCGTATAAGTCGTTGGCGTCGGCGCTTCCATAAAATTCCCTTCCATTGATTTTAATCAAGCAATCAGTATGAAAAATTTCCCCTGACTTATGATGGTCAGTTGATTTGCTTACCTCAAAATTTACCATCGCCTTTCCTTTCTCCGTTTCAATATTGGAAAGCAATTTCTCCAGGTTGGTAACTCTTTTTAAAACATAATCTTTAATAGCTCCCGTAAGTTCCAGATTTTTACCTTGTAAATTTATTTGCATATATTTATTGTATCATACTTTGTTGGTAAATATCTTTTTGAGCCATATTTCAAGGATTATTATAAGAATAACAATAAGTAAAATAAATCCTGTGGCTATATATAGATTTTCTAAAATTTCTGCAAAATATGTAAACCCAAGTCCGGAAAGAAAACCAATCGGAATAACAACAAGAATCCAAAGAAAGATTGCAATCAGGTCATAATGAATAAATTGCTGAAACCTGATATTCGTCGTGCTTACATACATAATCAGCAAAACACGGGTCCCGACAAGGAACTTGGCGATAATAAGCGCTGTTGAATGACTCCCTCTGCTCATGCGATTTACTGCTTCATTAATAACCGAGACGGTTGTATCGGCATAGCGGTGTGAAATCATCTTTTTTACAGTTGCGGTCCTTCCAAGCAAAAACCATAAAGTATCGGAAAATAACGTCCCCAGAAAACTAAATATGATAAGAGAAAAAACAGATATGACGCCTTGGGCCGCAAGAAAACCAAGAGCCAAAAGAGCAAATTCGCCTCCGAAACCCGCTGCTAAAAATATAATAATATATTCAAAAAATCGGTAATCAAAAATAAAAATCCGCAACCATTCGATTGATTCAAGCATATGGGTATATTCTAGCAGTTTTTTGAAAAATGTTATAATCAGTCCATGTCGCGACCCATTAAAATACTGATTATCGGAAACGGATTTGGCGGTGTATATGCACTGAAAAATCTGCATAAATTTTTTCATAATGACAAAAAAATTGAACTGGCTCTGGTGGGTGAAAAAAACTACTTTCTTTTTACCCCGCTTCTGCACGAAGTGGCGACTGGAGGGATAAATCCCGGCAATATAATAGAACCGATTCGCAAAGTTCTGGGATGCTGCCTGGATAAATTTTATCTGGGAAAAGCGGAAATTATAAATTTCGACAGCCATACCGTCCAAGTGGAAAATGCTCTTATTTCTTACGACTATCTCGTGTTGGCGCCCGGAGCAGAGACGAATTTTTACAATATACCCGGAGCCGAAGAATATTCTTTCCCGCTAAAATCCATTGCCGACGCAATTAAAATAAAAAATCGCTGCATTATGGTTATGGAGCGCGCTTCGCATGTCGAAAACAGGATAAAAAGAAAAAATATGCTCAGATTTGTCGTGGTCGGGGGCGGGCCGACAGGCGTGGAACTCGCGGCAGAACTGGAAGAGCTGATAAAAGAAACTTTTTCCAGCTATTACCCGGAAGAAATCATGGAAGACACTTCGATTGTGCTCATACAAAAAAGTCCGGAGCTCGTTCCCGCCTTCGGGGAGAAAATACGCAAAAAAAGCCTTGAAATCCTCCGCAAGAAAGGAATTGAGGTTATGCTCACAAGGACGGTCAAGGAGGTTGGTCTTTCGTATGTGGTTATCAATGAAAATATAAAAATTTTTACGGAAACCGTTATTTGGGTTGCCGGGGTAAAACCGGCAGAACTGAAATTCAACCAGCCGGCAAAGCAGTCTTCCGACGGGCGGCTGGTTGTCAACGAATATCTGCAATTGGAAAACCATAAAGAGGTTTTCGCTATCGGTGATGCGGCGGCTTTCAGGGATGCGAATAAAAATATTTTTTTGCCGGCCCTGGCTCAAGTTGCCGAAAAAGAAGCGAAGGCTGTTGCAAAAAATATACAACTTTTAATAAACAATAAAATACCGGAAAAGTTTTTATACCGTAATTCCGGAAATCTGATGTCGCTCGGACAATGGATGGCAGTCGGTGAAATATTCAATTTTACATTTTCCGGACATACTACGTGGTGGTTTTGGCGAACGGTATATCTTTTTAAGCTTATTTCTTGGAGAAAAAAAGTACGAGTTGCCGCAGACTGGACAATGAATCTTTTTTCTCCCAGAGACATATCGCAACTATGAATTGGTATACGGGTTTATTCCTTCTTTCCGCCTGCAACATTATGCGCAGCACTGCGGGCAAGTTTTATGTCCCGCGTCAGGGCTCTTAGAACAATATCCAGCTCTATGGTTGCAACTCCGACAACCGCGTCCGCGCCGCCATAATATATATAAAGCAAGCCGTCTTTTTCAGCCATCCCGCATGGAAAAACAACATTGTTAATCAGTCCGACTTTTTCATATGATTCTTCCGGTTCAAATATGGGGTCAGTCGTGCGCGAAAGAGTAATAGCCGGGTCATTGAGATCAAGCAGGACTGCCCCGATGCGATAGGTATTGTGATTTTTTGAAATGCCATGATAAAGAAGCAGCCAGCCGTATTTTGTTTTCATCGGCGGCGCGGAAATGCCGACTTTTGCGCTATCCCATTTATTTATCCTTGGTCCGATAATTCTAATGCACTTCCTGATAGTTTCTGTTTTAAAATTAAGCGATTTCAGATAATCTCCGCATATTTCATCGCCAACCCGATGCAAGATAAAGTATTTGCCGTTAGTTTTTTCAGGAAAAATACAGGTATCTTTGTCATCAAAATCTGCCGGAGTGATTAAAATAGGCTTTTCCCACTGCCAATTTTTGAGTAGAAAGTTTTTTTCCGAAATGGAAGTAACGGCAACCCGCGGCGGACCAATACCGTCAAATGCCGTATAACACATATAGATAGTTTTTCCTATTTTTGTCAGCCGCGGATCTTCACAGCCCGAATTCCCCCCGGCAATTTTTTTCAATTCAAAATTTTCCCTTGGAACATAGGCCGGCAATATTTGTCTTTCATTAATAGAAACACCGTCCTTAGTCGATGCATAGCCGACAGAGGAAGTATTGTCGGAAGAAAGCGCCCGATATAATATATGCGTTGTATTTCGTATCCGCAAAACGGCCGGATTGAATGTGGCTTTGGCTTCCCACGAATGCGTTTTATCCGGTGTGATGATGGGATTTCGAACGGAGCGTTTAAAGTGCCATCGCGCGCTCGTTTCGGGGCGCATCGTTGAAACAAGGTCGGTTATGTTTACATGAGCCAGACATGCCGTTGTATCCGATGCTCCATAGTATATAAAAAGCGTGTCCTTTTCCAGAACTGCGCCCGAGGGAAAAACTATATTGGGAACATGGCCTAAAAGTTCATATGACTCTCTCGGAACCAGCATGGGGCCGCGTGTGCGCCCCAGGATTTTAAGCGGATTGTTAAAATCAAGAAGAATCGCCTCAATTCCGAATATGCGGTCAAAATTATTTGGAAAATAATTTTGAATATGTGAGTATAAAAGAAGCCAGCCGTGAGGAGTTTTGACAGGCGGAGCCCCGATTTCAATATGGTCGGACGGCAGTCTTTTTAAATCAATAGCGTATTCGTCTATCTTTGCATACCACTTTTCCCAGAATTTTTGATTCCATAATTCTTCTATCTTGTCGACTTGCGCTATGGCAATTTTTGCCGGAGGCATGTCCGTATTTACGGTTACAATTACGGTAATTTTACCATTGATGCGTTCCGGAAAAAGTGTCATGGCTTTGGCGTTAAATGGCGTTATTAAATGACGTTCATGAATTTTTTTCAAATCTTTTGAAATTGCCAGAGCGACCTTGATTCCGCCGGCTTCGAAAGGATATTTGGAAAGCGCCGTGTAAAATATATAATATTGCCCCTCGAAATAAGTAATGCGGGGATCTTCACAGCCATATTTTTCCCATTCCTCTTTGGGAACAATAAACGGCATGCGTTCCTCAAAATGCCTGCCGTCTTTGGACTTTCCCAGACCGATTATGGAAATTTGCCGCGGTATGCGCAATCTGTCTTCCGCTCCGATAGCGCGATATACGCCATAAAAAGTTTTTCCCTTTTTAAGGACGCTCATATTAAACGTTGCAAAGGCTTCCCAATAGTGGTCTCTATACGGTTCAAGAATCGGATTATGATGGGATCTTTTTACAACATACATAAATACTTACGCTTTAATTTTTTTATTTTTTAATTTGGATACGCTGGAATGAACCAGCTCTTTCAAAAATTCATCCAAATTTGCCGTAGCCACACAGGAGACTTTATCCGCGCCGCCATAATATACGAATAATTCTCCGTCTTTAACGATTGCTCCGCAAGCATATACCACGCCATTCTTATACCCCTCATTCTCATACCATTCATCCGGTTCAAGAATTGGCTGACTGGAATTATATAAAATTTTAGCCGGGTTTTTCGCATCCAAAATCATTGCCCAAAGCTTGTATCTATGGGAATCGTGTTTCTCCATTTTGTGGTATAAAATCAGCCATCCGTATTTTGTTTTTATCGGAGAGGGTCCAACGCCTCTTATTAATCTATCTCTGGAACCCCATAACAGACTGTTTTGGTGGACACTATGTATAAAATTGTTCCCATCCAGTTCATCCAGGCTGTCAAAATAATCTATCATGATATGCGGAGAAATACTGTGTAAAATCGCATATTTGCCCTTCCCGCCAGAGGCGGATCCAGATATTTTTTCCGGAAAAAGCACCCAATTTTTATGTATTTCATTGGGAGGAGAAATAAGAACCGGTTTTTTCCAATTCCAGCGTTTGCTGATAAAATCATCCAGGCTGATGGATGTCAGGGCAATTCGCACCGAACCCCATCCGTCAAAAGCCGTATAAAGCATATACACTCTGTTATCAAGAAGCGTTAATCTGGGATCTTCGCATCCGCCGCCCCAGCCTCCGCCGGAGCCGTATAAAATTGGCGGAAGAGATTGATCTCTATTTTGCCCTAAAAAATGACTATAGATGGGCGTGGGAGAGCGTTCCGACACCGAAAAGCCGTCTTGGCTTGTGACATAACCCAAAACCGAATTATCGCTGTCCCCGATTGCCCGATATACAATATGCACTTTCCCGTCATGCTGAAAAGCAGTAGGGTTAAATGTTGCTTTTGATTCCCAAGATAGATTATTTTCCGGTTCAATAATGGGATTTTTATCCGACCTCCGAAGGTCAAGAGTTGAAATTTTCTTTTTTGTTTTGCCGAGCGGTTTTTTGACTGCTGCTTTCCGCTTGACGGTTTTGACCTTCTTTTTTTTTACCGCAATTTTTTTAATTTTCTTTTTAAGCGCGGCCATATTTGTCTTCATAACGGGTAATATCTTCTTCGTCAAATTCTCCGGTAGCCACTTCCAGCAGAACCATACCCTCCGGTCCGGCCATCCAGCGATGTTTTATTCCAACTCCTGCGCCAAGTTCATCACCCGGAGTAACCTTGTGTTCTTTATTCTCTACTCGAATTATACCACTACCACTAATAATATGCCAAAATTCGGAACGCTTAGTGTGACTTTGCCAGCTACTCATTCCTCCAGGTTTAATCTTGTGAATTTTAACCGTAGATAAACTGTTGTGAGTCAACTGCCGTTGACTTCCCCACGGGCGCTCTATCGTGAATGGTTTGAACTCTGCCATGCGTTTATTATACAACTAAAAAAATTTTTAGCCAATCCAATCATTATTGTCTTTTAGCGATAAGATTTTCTGCATCAGCTTGTCTGCGGGAAGAAATTTGCCTTGTAGGGAAACATAGAACTTGCCTTTAATCCTGCTTTTATCGGCTGAAATGGGTATTCCGCTTGCCTGCAGCAATTCGTGGTCATTATAGTTATCTCCTATTGCCATGACATTTTTCTTTTTTAACTTAAAAATTTTCATTACGTGTCTAAGTCCAACAGCTTTAGTTTGATCTTTTTTAATTAAAACATCATAGGCTTCACCATTCCAGTGGGTGCAAAGACCTTTTTCTTTTTTTACTGTTTCTTCAATCTCTTTTATTCTCTTGGTACAATGCACAGTTATAATAAATTCTTTAGGTTCAAATCCTTTTACATTCTTGTTTTTACTTGCCACCTGTTTTAGTTTTGGGAACACGCTTCGCAGACGTTCGAAGCTATTAACATGCTGATAGATTTTTCCTTTATACCAGGTTGCGCTGCCGCACTCATAAGTCAGGCTGACGAAAGGCAGAATCCCCCTGAACATTTCTTGCATCATATAGAGCCCCCTGCCAGAGCTAATATTTATCAAAAATCCTTTCTTGTTCAACGCTTGTATTTGTTCTATTTGTTTTTTGGCAATTACTTTGGTATTAAAAGTAGTCATATTGCCGACTTGTTTTATTTTAGTCCCGCGCGGAACCAGCACTCCGTCAACATCAAAAACAATCATTTTGATTTTTTCTAAATCTTTTTTCAACATTTGATTTAACGGTTTCATTTTATTTTCTTCTTTTTTACTTCTTTTATTAATTCTGAGGAACTTCTGACTTTCCCGCCATATCCTACATTGTATACCATTGTGATTCCAAGTTTTTTGTGTATCTGCTTTTCCCTATACAAAGAGGATTGCGGGTTATCCGCGTCTTTTTCGTTTCTGTCTCCCCCGTTTGCGAAAATATGAGGTTTTACTTTAATTAACTCCATGCAAACACTCATGTCTTTCGTATTCTCCTCGTGCTCGCTTAGAACAACCCTGTCAACTGCTCCAAACGCTTCAACAATTTCCTTGCGCTCGTGTTCTGGCATGAAAACATATCCCTTTTTTTGCCTTAGCCAGTTGTCATTGTTGATGACCACTACCAGCTCGTCGCCTAATTTCTTCGCTTCTTCAAAAAGCCGCACATGACCGATATGGACCGGATCAAAGCCCCCGCTGACCATTACCACTTTTTTGGATTTTTTTGATGAAGATTTTTTACGCATATCAAATTCCAGTTAAAAGATAATAATGCTGGCAATTGAAAAATAAACAAGCAGACTAATCAAGTCCTGAATGATAGTAGCCACGGGCCCGGCGCCCAATGCCGGATCGGCGCGTTCCCTATAGAGAATGCTTGGAATGCATACGGCCAAAATAGGCGCCAGTGTAAGATTCACAAGCATGGTCAGACCTAATGTAAAACCTATCGCGGAAGATTCGAGCCAGTAAGCCGCGAAGATGCCCAAAAATACTCCGGAGATAATACCCAAAACCAGTCCAATGATGCTTTCCTTTAAGATATATTTCAAAAAATTTATTTTCTTTTCAGAAAGTTCCCGTACGTAGATAGTTTCAGCTTGTGTTCCTACGGCATCACTCAAATAAACAATAACGGGAATAAAAAAAGCAAGCCGCACATCGGCAGAAAGAATTGCCTCAAACTTGGAAACAATCACGGTCGCCACCAGTCCGCCCAAAAGTCCGAGAATAATCCAGGGAACACGATGCTCAATCAGGTGATCTACCCGGTCTTTAAGAACATCTTCTTCCGTATATTTTTTTGGCGCTTTTATTTCCATGTATCAAACATACTACGGACTTTGTAGGGACCATTTTATAAAATTATTTACTTCCTGTGAGCGGTTTTTTTCGCGAGCATCAGTCTCTTAATCGCAAGCCGTTTCTTGGTCTTGTGCGAGCGTCTTGATTTTTTTTTCGGACTAAGTGTAGTGCCTCTTTTTGCCATACGTATAGTATATCATTATTTTAAATAAATCTCAATATTTTTCTTATGCGTTTCGTAGGTTTTGGCGCAGTGAATTTTCCTGTTTCTGTCATGCAAGTAGAAAAGGCAATCCGTTTTTCGCGGATTAAAGACGGCGGAAATCGCATCCAGTCCGGGATTCGCAATAGCCCCGGGTGGCAACCCTTTGTAAAGGTAAGTATTGTAAGAGGATTTTATTTTTTTATCCTCCGGAGCAACCGGCTCCCACCAGCCGTCTTTCTCGCTGCCTTTGGCATATTGCAAAGTCGCATCTATCTGCAGTTTCATCCCGCTAAAAATCCGGTTCCAAATTATTCCGGAAATTAAATTCATGTCTTTCTTGCCGGCGGCTTCACGCTGGATAATGGAAGCGATGTTGAGAGCGGTATCTTCGTTTATTATCTGCTTGGTCTTTGGTTTTTTAACTTTGCCTATTTGGGCCGAAAATTCATTAAGCATCGTTGCTACAACCGCGGATGGATTTTCATCTTTGTAAATCAGATAAGTCTTGGGAAAATAATGTCCTTCGACATTTGCACTATTTATAAAATCTTCTTTTTCTTTTTCACCCCAGTCAAGCTTGTCCGCCATCACTTTCGCTATTTCCTCTTTGCGCAAACCCTCTTCCACTCTCACAATGCGCATATAAGGATTTGCAAGATTCGCATAAAAAGAAAGCTGTGCAAG
>Ga0209542_10004934_pt1 | contig 27059 bp, 29 predicted proteins | sample RifCSPhighO2_01_FD_184028 | JGI IMG/M metagenome (GOLD analysis project Ga0209542, IMG submission 184028) | Soil microbial communities from Rifle, Colorado - Rifle CSP2_plank highO2_0.1 (SPAdes) (version 2) | ecosystem: Environmental > Terrestrial > Deep subsurface > Rock core/Sediment ...
CAAGCCAGTCGCAACAATTGATTATAACACTAACACACAAACAGCACTTTTAAGCAACGGCAAAACATTAACTCAGCTAATCGATTCGGCTACTGGCGCGCCGCTAGGAGTATCCACTACCACCGATAAGTTTGGAACGACAAATCTTAACATCGGTGGCGGAAGTGGCGAAAGTGGCGAAGATATTGAAGGAGCAACAGATGTAGATATGAATGATCTAGGTGGTGGTGATTGGAGCGTAGATTACACCTCATCCACTGGCACTCATGTGACAGTAACGAAGACAGGAAAATCTTACACATGGGCCTCAACATTTCCTGGTGGTAATGTAAAGGTATGTAATCCTGGCTGCAAAATAATGACTCAGGAAGAATATGATCAAGAGTTTGGGAAACCGGAAGTTCCAGAGACAGAGACAGAACCAGAACCCGATCCTGATGCTGTTTGCCATGGGCAAAGCTGTGAACCTACGGAAGGTTCGATTGCGGGCAGCATTTCAGACTTCTTCAGCGGAATTTTCCAGAGCATAACAAACGCTAGAGGAAGCAAAGCAGGCTTCAGTTTTCGGAACAATACGAAATGCAACCGCGGAAGAGAAGGTTGCGGAAGAGGAAGCTGAAGCATTGCGAGATGTCCTTAACATAACTTATGTAAATATCACTAAATCGCGATCCGCTCTTCCAATTTTATTAATCAAAAATCTGTCGACTTGAGCTTGAGGGCAGTTGTGGTTGAATTAAAACTCCCTTCAAGAATTAAAAATCAAAGATTAGATAATTTAAATGCTTGAATCAAAATAATATTTATGCAGTTCAAGGAATTCAAGAACATTCCTGTCGTTTTAGCAATTCTTCTAATCGCCTTTGCACTTGCATTTTTCTTCTCTCAGTTTTCACCGATACCTAGCATCACGGCGCCCGGCAATGTCGTGACAGGAGGGTGTATTGGCACTGCCCGCGATCCTGACGGAAGCTGCGTCGAGATCAGAGAGCCGCGCGAGAGGACGACTACCACCACGACTACGACCGGTCCTCCGCTTGCTACCACTCCGAGGATAAACGCGAACAAGACTTTTTACGAGTACAACGATACGATATTTTTCACAATCAGCGGCTTCCGTCCTAGCACGAATGTGAATGTTTCCGTAAATTATCCCAGCATCAGCCTGGTCGGCGGCTTCCAAACAAACCTTCTCGGAGCTGGCGGCGGTGACATTTTCCTTGGAAGAAACCTCCCGCCTTACGCAGGACCGGCTACACTCGAAGCAGTCGGCCTACCGTTTTCTACGGCTCAAACAACTCCATTGAGAGCAACTTTCAACATAACTCTCAACTTGACGGCTGCTGCGACAGCCTGTCCGTACAGCAACAATCCTGTCCTCGGGAATGTTTTCCTCACCCCCTCAAACGTGACGAAGGGAAGTCTAGTAGCGGCCGCAACTTCCGGATGGGGATCGATATGCGGCAATTATACTTTTGCTGTAAGGCTTCCTGTTGTTGGCGACTATTGCGCCGGTGCTGTTTTGTGCAACGGCACGCTGAACGGACAAGGCGAAGGCTCATGCGCCTTTAACGCCAACCTAGATCCCGGGAATTACAGCAACATTTCCGCCTGTGTAGACAGAAACGGCAACGGCAACGTGCTCGGCGTGCAGGAGAATTTCGGTGAGCAAAGCAATCCCACCAGTCTGGTAGTCACGGCGCCCGTCGTCCCGATTTTCTCGGCCTCGAATTTCAAATGCTCGGCAAGAACGGACGGATACAACTGCAACGTTTCCTACACACACAACTACAATGAAAACATCATCATACTTTTCATTGTCTCCGATGCTCAGGGCAATACTGTTTCGTCAATCGCTTACACAGCGGATGCAGGAAGCGGACTTTCGCGAGTCAATTACTTCTGCGTGAACGGCGGCAACTACTACATGTCATGGGAAGCTTACCGCGAATCCGACCAGAATTTGGCAAATCAAATCGCATTTTCAATTCCAACAGACAGGCAGTTGATGGCATGCTAAACACAATAGGCACAAAGAATTTTTTCAATTTCAATACAACTATTCTTGCTCTTTTTGTTTTTATTTTCGTTTTTGTTTTTATTTTTTCTACTGCCGTTAGCGCGTATGCTTCTCTTAACTGCACTTCCTCGCCTTGCACGACTACGGAATGCAAGTGCACGACGAACTGCACGACCGGATACTTCAACATCTATCCGACCTCTGAGTGCGCTGGCGTGCCGAAGAAAAAACTTATTATCGACATCGGCAACATAACTTTCGCTCCGACTGCGACCACGTATGCGAAGATTTTGTGCGCTGATCAAACTGTTTCCACATGTTATTCCGTTAATCTTAGTCAGGTGGTAAGCAATGTCACAACGACGACCACGACGACGAGAACTGCGACTACTACGAGCACAATAATAATTCAAAACTGTCCTTACAATTGCTGCGTCAATCAGGCTGGCTACAAGAACAAGTTCTGCCCGGCCGGACAGAGCTGCACCAACAACGTGTGCATCGACCTGAAGAGCGACTGCCCAGACGAGTATGACTGCTGTGTTGACGAGGCGGACTACAAGGACAAGTTCTGCGAGACGACCGACGCGACATGCACTGACGAACACAAGTGCGCTGGAGCCGGCGCGACCATAAACTACTCGCTCATCGGCATTCTTGCTGCTGCTATTGTGGTTGGCGTTGTATTGTTTTATTTCTTGAGCGGCAGGACCAGCGGAGTCACCGGCATGAAGCTGCTTGACGCATACGAGGCCCTGAAGAGGAAGTGGAGAGGTCGCCTGACACATCTCTACAGGAAAAGATCGAAATAATTTCTTGCAACAAACGACAGGAGCAGCGCTGGAACTTTTTGTAGCGATAATGATTATCGACTGGAAAATATATTTTCAAGTATATAATTAAACTGTTATGGCTGCGCGATGGCCGCGCCAAGAATTTTTTTGGCAGGTTTTATAACTGCTCGCACGCAGATGCGAGCGTTGCTTTCTTGCAGAGGGAAAGTTCCAAGAAAACCGTCGGTTGTCTTTACCTTTCCTAGTCGTGTTTGAGCGACGGCCTGTCGTAAAAAAGTAAAAGATGCAACTTTTAAATACGGCCAAACAATAGACAAGTGTTGAGCGTGAGTTGAACAACATGCCGAAAGAGAAAAACTTGGAAGAGATTGTCAACGACGTGGTGAACGAAAACACGTCCGACCTGCTTGCGATACAGTCGGGCGTACGTAGCAGCATCGACAAGCTCGTTGTGGAAGTCATGCATCGCAGCAAAATAAAGACAGATCCAAAAAATATCCGGCGGCTGATCCTCTCAAAAATTGCCTGAGCCACTTTAAGTTGTTTATTTACTAATTCTTTTTTTAGAAGAGTTCGCTGAAGGTAAAGGACCCGTGCGGTAATGGATAGCCGACAAGGCTTCGGTCTTTCAAAAAAAAAGGAAGAAACCTTGGGGTGAGGGTTCGAATCCCTCCGGGCCCACAATAAAGTTTAAATGCGTAAAAACAGATGCATAATTAGTGATTGAACATGGCAGAAATGGTGGGAGAGGCAGAGAAGAAGAAAGTTGGAAAGATTGTTCACTACTACGGCAAGATCGGGGTAGCGATAGTCGATTTGGAGGACACGCTTTCGGTAGGGGACCAGATCGAGATCAGCGGACCTGGCACGAACGTCACCCAGACAGTCGACTCGATGCAGATTGAGCACAAGGACGTCCAGCAGGCGAAGAAAGGCGCGTCGATCGGACTGAAAGTCAGCGACAAGGTAAAGGAAAACGACGTCGTCTACAAGCTGATGGAATAAAAAATAAAAAGTAAAGCGTTAAATCTAGTAAAAACAAAATTTTTTTGCGATTGTTATGCCAGCAATAAACAGCCCAAGAGACTATTTCTTAAACACACAAATCGTCGTACACGCAGGCGGCTTGAGCGAGAGATGGTTCCCAATCACGCAGGGAAAGTTTCCAAAGCCGCTGACTGAAATAGGAAAGAAGCTCCGGCCGATGATTCATTGGACAGTCCTTCCCTACATCCTTGCAGGCGCGAAAAAATTCTACCTGACTCTCTGGCATCAGCCTGAAGCCATCGTAGATCATTTCAAGGAAATCAGCAAACAAACGGGAATCGAGTTCGTGCCTCTTATCGAGCCTGAGAACAAACGCATGGGCAGGGCTGGCGTAATAAAGCACTACATGGATCAGGGCGTCGTGTCAAGCAAGCAGCCGATCCTTTCCATCAACTCCGACGACATCGTCAAGGTAAATCCTATCGAGCTAGCAAAGTTTCAGTTCGGCGGACTCGACAAGGGATTTTTTGCAACCGTCATGGGTTCATCAATGGAGGTCAGCCAGTACGGACGCATCAAGTACAATCCAAAAACTAACGTTGTGAACAGTTTTATCGAAAAGCCTGAATTCAGATTGACTGACAGCGAGCTTGTGAACACGGGAATATTTTATTTCGATACCGAAGTTGTAAAGCATTTCCTCGACATAAAGGAAAGCGAGTTTCCTGTCGACATCGAGCGTTCGAAATTCCTGCAAGAACACGCCGTCCCGGTCATGCGCGCGCTTGATCTTGTCACGCTTGGAAAAACATGGTTCGTCCTCAACACTCCTGACCAGTTCAAGAAGCTCCGCGATCTCGATTACGAGAAGTTCTTCGAAATAACAAACATCGAGCGCTATCTCGGTCCTTATTCTTCAAAGTTCAATTCTCATTACAAGTAAGTTTTTTCACGACAAAGAGGAAGACGACAAGAGCAGCAGAGACGACTAAGAGTAAAGATTGTGACTATCTTCTGGAAAATATATTTTTCAGTATATACGTGCAATACTTACAGCAAATGTCTGCCTCTGCCCTGTCGTTACATGCAAAAATAAAATGTTTAAAAGCTGTGACTACTAGTTCTTTTTTGATACAAAACAGATGCTCCCGTCGTCTAGTCCGGTCATCGAAAGGCCGAAAGGATGCGAGCTTCTCGAGCTCGACACCAGATAAAACTGGCGAGCAACACGGGTTCAAAAGGTCACGAAAGTCAGCCTGAAATTCCCGTCGGGAGCATTTTTTTTAATTATAATAAATTGTGTAAGAAAATTTACTGAAAAAAGGAAAGAGAAGAGTTTTAGGTTGAACCCTTCACGTATTTACTGTATGCATTTGCCCACGCGGCATTGACAGTTTGCAACGAACTGGTCACCATAGACTTTATCTCAGAAGTATGCATACCTTCTTTTATCTTTCCTGCAATTTCATTTGCGATTTTTCCAGCTGCCTCAGCTGATGCACCGGCTTTCGCCATAGAACCTTTGAGTTTCTCTAAACTAAATTCTTGTAAACTGCCATTCTTTTTTGTAATATTCACCATGTTTATCATAAACCTATTCGAAACTTCAAATAGAGTATCTTTATGTAAGTATTTTATATATTTACACTCCTAATTTTAATTTCATGAGATATAAGAGAGCAAGATTGGAAATAATTTGTGACATTCTCTTTTTCATCAGGAGAAGTAAGAATGGTGCCAAATCTACACACATACTTTACAAAGCTAATTTGTCTGTTCCTTTACTGCAAAAATATCTAAAGGCCCTTTTAGCAGATAGATTAATCTACAAGATTATTATAAAAAATAAAAGGAGCGTGTATAAGTTAACGAAACATGGCGTGGAGTTCATTAACCAAATTAAAAAAATCGATAAAATGACCAGAATTATTGAAATATTTTCTAATAGAAGAATAAAAATTTAACATAGAACTTACATTTCTGACAATGAAAATTTCTTTTACTTATGAAAAAATTCTAACTGGCATACTATTTTGAAGATAACTTCGAATCCTCACTAGTTTTTACTGGCTGTTTTGTTGAAGCAAAAAATGATCCTAATGACGAGATGACTACAGAAGCGATTATCACCGTAATAACAATATCAGTATAAATGGAAGCATTAGGAATGTTGGAAGTTGACACAATTTGTGCCATAACGGCTGCTGCTAACCCTCTTGGTAACATTAGTGTTAAGATTTTTCTACCACCATTCAATATGGGGTTTCCTAAAGAAGTGACATAAACTGCCAAATATCTCGTTATCAATAAAATGAATGTCAGAATTATACCATATACAAGCAATGTGAAATTTCCAACAGAAAAAATTAGTCCCAGATAAACAAAAAAGAATGTTCTGATAAGGAAAGATATTTGAGACTGGAATTTCTTCATTATCTTTGATGCTTCTATAGAATCACTTATCTTCAACATTCTTGAAATAATTCGTCCATTCCCCAATACAAGACCGAATGTCAAGGCAAATATAGCCCCATTACCGTTGAGCAGTTCTACTAGCGCAAAAAATAGCATGACTATTGCCAACGTGAGAATGTCGTCGTATTTCTGGCCCTTGATATGTTTGAGAACTTTGAGCCACACAACACCTAGCACACCTCCAATGACTATCCCTATCGAGAACTGACTTGCTATTCCGCTTGCGATGATAGAGAATTCGTTTCCGTTTGCAGGAGTTTGTAGAAGCTGGAGCAACGTGATGGCTATGACGACCACAAGCGCATCTGTGAATATTGACTCGAGACTGAGCACAGTTGAGATGTTTTCATGAACCTTCATTCTTGTGATTATAGGCAAAACAATCGACGAGCTTGTCCCTCCCACTATTGCTCCTAGAAGAAGTCCGTTGAGAAGATTCCATTTCAAAACAAAAATCGCAAATATACCTGTCACTATCATTGAAAAGAATATGCCAAGAAATGCCAATACCAAAGCACGAGGGCTGTTCCGAAAAACTTTAAACAAATCGAAATTGAGCCCACCATCAAACAATATTACAAGCAATGCCAGAGACGCGAATAAGGTTGTTATTGATGATAAATCTCCAGGATCAATTACCTTGAATAAAGGGCCCAACAAAAAACCAAGGAAAATAAGAATCAAAACATCTGGAATTCTGGTCCTTTTGAAGAGATAATCTCCTAAGAATCCTAGTATGAGAATGATTCCAGCAAGTAAGAATGCTAATATGAAAACCATTAATAAAGATTTATCTTACATAAAAATATCTGTTACCATTTATCCTATCCTAAATTTTTTTGTGATAAAATATTTGGCAGGCAAGAAAACACTTATATTCTCAAAAATCAAAAAATAATTAAGTAGTAGATGGGAAAATTCAGGTCTCTAGGAAGTTACTGGAGGAGTTCCTTCGGGAATTTTTCTAAGTGCTTTCAAAGGATTTGGACCTCAAATTCTACTACCCATTTTTTCTTTGCAAAAATAAAAAATTAAAAAATCCAAAAATCTATCTTCTCTTTCCCAGTTCGAACACTGCCTTCAAAGCAACTATCACTGCTGCTGGAGCAACGAATGTTGAGATGTTTGTCAGTATCGGTCCTATATATGAACCGATTGCTGGAAGTTTATCCAGACCAGCTGCTCCCGTCAAGAGCAAAGCAATAGCCGCTATCAGAAAGCTTGACACTTCTCTTTCAGAGATATTTAGAAATCCTATGATTATGCCTAACACGACAAGAAGCAGTGCAGCAGCTCCTGCGTACGTAGCTCCCGCTAATCCCGCCACTATCGCTATTACTACTCCTAGAATGAAAGACCAGTGTCCGATTTGTTCTAGTTTCATTTCTTCACATCCAAAATATTTTTGTGAATGAGTCCTTATAAATGTTTACATTTATTTAGATTTTTTTGCAATTTCTTTTAATTTTTTTACTCTTTCTGAAACTGGAGGATGAGTTGAAAACAAACTGACAAAAGAATCCCCTTTGAATGGGTTAATAATGAAAAGATGGCTGGTTGCAGCGTTTCCCTTTATTGGATGGTTTTGGGCGACATGTGAAATTTTCTCCAAGGCGGAAGCCAGACTCAAAGGTTTTTTGGAAATTATCGCACCCGTGTAATCGGCCTTGTACTCTCTTGTCCTTGAGATTGCCAGCTGGACCAACGTGGCGGCGAGAGGAGCAAGAATCAACATTGGAAGAAGCAAAGCATTTCCGCCCTGCCTTCTGCCCCCTCCAAAGAACAGACTGAACCATGCGATTTGCGCTATGTAAGCTATCGCTCCAGCAATCGTGGCAGCCATAGTAGAAGTCAGTGTGTCTCGATTTTTTACATGCGCCAATTCATGAGCCAGGACTCCTTCGATTTCGTCCCATTCCAAATGTTTCAGCAGACCAGACGTAACGGCGACCGCGGCGTGCTTCGGAGATCTTCCAGTAGCAAACGCGTTAAGAATAGGCATGTCGACGAGATATATCTTCGGCTTTGGTATTTTCGATTCTTCCGACAGCCTCTCAACGATTTCATGTAGCTTCGGCTCCTGACTTTTTGGGATTTCCTTAGCTCTATACATCCGCAAAACAATTTTGTCCGAGTACCAGTATGTTGCGAAATTTATGACAAATGCGATAATCAAAAATATAGTCATGCCTGCAATACCGGCAAGAAAATAGCCCACAACTAAGAGTATTCCTGTGAGCAAACCTAGCAGCAAAGCAGTTCTCAGCATTTTGAAACCCTTTATTACTTTATCAGTTGGTACTTAAATTTTTGTTATGATTTTTTAGTCAATTCCTAAAGAATTCTTGCTAAAGATGTCACGGCTAATATCCCAACAAAATTTAGGAAATAAGAAAATAGCAAGAATTTTCTGGGCTCATATTTTGCAGCGCCAAAAATAGCTATGCCAATCTCGTCTGGAAGTGGTGATGCTATGATAAAACCGGCAATTGTTGGTATAAGCAGTTTCCATATTCTTGAGTTGGAGATTTTTCCCAAATAATAATTCTCATTGTTTTCGTAGACACAAGATTGGATAATGGCCCTGTTAAATTATTAATTTCCCCAGATAACAGTCTTATTTCATCCATAAGTCTATCTCTCACAAACCTGAATATAAGATAGTCACTTAGCACAGATCCAAATGCACCAATAAAGGCGATGAGTAACGGATTGAAATTTTGTCCCAGATTATAGAGTGCTGCTGTTGCTGGTATAGCAGTTAAAGCATACGTGAAGAGCATACCAAAAATAAAAGCAGCAAAGTACCCCAAATAACTCAAACCATATATAAATGATAAAACTGGTTTGAACTTTAGAATGTAGTAAGCAATAATTATACTAACTAATAGTAGGATAATATTATGATGTTTCCATTCAAGTTTTCTCAGCTCTTTGATCAACTTTGAAAATCTGTGGTTTAACCTGCTTCTGTGATACGAATATTTCTTCATTCTCAAACCTTTTATTCTAAATTACGTTTTTACAGGTTTATTTTTAAGCGAAGAAAACTCTTGGCGAGATAAACAGACCGGAGCTTGCAAGCAAAAGAATTATCAGCCAGTCGTTGATGCCGAGAGGGACTGTCCCAAAATAGGGATGGAAGAACGGTACGTAAATTATCATCAAATGCACCAAAGCTGTTATGAACACTCCTAAAATCAGGCGTTTATTTGTCAGCAGATTCATTCGGAAAACGGATTTTGTTTCTGATCTGCAGTTGAAAACAAAGAACAGTTCAAACATTATTGCCGTTGTGAACGCCATCGTCATTGCCTTTGGATAATCCGGCGTTTCGGCCGTGCAGGCATAGGCAAAACTTCCAGTGCAAACCCAAAGAAAAACGCCTAATTCCGTGAGCAATGCCAAAGAGCTAGCGGCCAGGATGAAAAGTTTCATTCCGTGCAACACACCTTCCTTGGGGTTTCTTGGTTTTTTCTTCATCGTGTCAGGGTCCTTAGGATCAACAGTCAAAGCCAAGGCAGGCAATCCGTCAGTCAATAAATTAATCCAAAGAATCTGTATGGGCAACAAAGGAAGGGGTAATTTTGCAAATGTTGTGATGCCGACAAAAAACATTTCGCTGAAGTTCAGAGACAGAACGTATCTTATGAATTTCCTTATGTTGTCGTAAATTCCCCTGCCTTCTTCAACTGCTTTGATAATGGTTGCAAAATTGTCGTCCGCCAAAACCATTTCAGAAGCTTCCTTTGCAACATCAGTCCCCTTGATTCCCATTGCTACCCCAATGTGTGCGTCTTTGAGAGCGGGCGCATCATTGACACCGTCCCCAGTGACAGCAACTATGTGGCCTCTTTGCTTGAAAGAATTCACGATTCTCAGCTTGTGCCGCGGGGAAACTCTTGCAAAAACAGAAACATCTTCAATTATTTCATTGAGCTCTATATCGTCCAACTTGTCGATCTCTTCTGCACTCAATATTTTTTTTCCTTCCTCAAGAAGACCTATTTCTCTGGCAACAGCCACCGCAGTGTTTTTGTGGTCACCTGTTATCATCACGACTTTTATTCCAGCCTGCCTACACAATTCAATGGAATCTCTTGTTTCCTTTCTTGGAGGGTCAATCATTCCAACCAACCCGACAAATATCAAATCTTTTTCGACAACACTTTGCCTGAAGTCCTTCTCTGGCAGTTTTTTATAAGCAAGAGCCAGCGCCCTCAGGCCCTCATCAGCCATTCTGTTCAGCTCAAGGAGAATTTTCTCTTTCTCTTTTTCTGTCAAAGGGATTATTATCGAATTTTTCAAGACATGCGAACTTTTTTCAAGTACTGTTTCAGGAGCACCTTTCGCGTATGCAAAAATTTCTTTGCCTGATGAGTGAATTGTAGTCATCATTTTTCTTTCCGAGGAAAAGGGCAGTTCGGCCATTCTTGAATATTCTTTCATTATTTCCTCCTTCCACACGCCGCCTTTTGCAGCCAATACAATCAGCGCCCCCTCCGTCGGATCTCCAATCGCATGCCAGCCGCCATCTTTCGACAAGACAGCATCGTTGCAGAGGGACGAAATTTGCAACAACATTTTCAACTCCTCATTTTTTCCCCTGCCAATCTCTTTTCCACCCAACAAGAACTTGCCTGTAGGTTCAAAGCCAGCTCCAGTCACTTCAATTACCTTGTCATCGATGAAAATTTTTCTTACAGTCATTTCATTGGTCGTCATCGTTCCTGTTTTGTCAGAGCATATTACCGTCGTCGAGCCGAGGGTTTCCACTGCTGACAGCTTCCTTATTATTGCCTTTTGCCGCGCCATTCTTTGCACCCCTATCGCAAGAGTTATCGTGACAATTACTGGCAGGCCTTCCGGAACTGCAGAAACGGCAAGGGCGACCGAAGTCAAAAACATGTCATAAATATTTTGACCCCTTAGAAATCCCAGAGCAAACACTACTCCAGCAATGCTGAAAGCCACTAGTGCAAGCCATTTGCCGAACTCAACAAGCTTGAGCTGAAGAGGCGTTTCCCTTTCGCCAACCTGAATCATTTCCGCAATTTTTCCGATTTCGGTTTTCATCCCGGTCGCAACAACAACCGCTTTCGCTTTCCCATACACGACCAGCGTTCCCATGAAAACCATGTTAGTTCTCTCGGCGAGCTGCACGTCATTGAGAACAACGTTTCTTTTGGTGACGGGGATTGATTCGCCAGTCAGGCTCGCCTCGTCAACTTTTAAATCTAAAACTTCAATCAGCCTTGCGTCGGCTGGAACCTTATCGCCTTCTTCAAGAATAATTAAGTCGCTAGGAACGAGTTCTCTGGCAGGGATTTCCTTCTCTTGTCCATTTCTGATAACCTTTGCCTTGAGAACAACAAGTTTTTTCAAGGCTTGCATCGATTTTTCGGCGCGATATTCCTGAAAAAATCCCAAACTAGTATTAAGCAAAACGAAGGCGAAGATTACCGCTGCATCGATTACTCTCCCAATTAGAACTGAAAGTAGGGTAGCGGCCAACAAAATTATGATTAAAAAGCTTTTTAATTGTCTTAGGAATATAAGCAAAGGCGTGATTTTTCTCTTTTCTATGAATTCATTTAGACCGTATTTCTTTAATCTTAATCTTGCTTCTTCATCATTAAGTCCTTGCCCAGACGTGCCTAGCTTCTTTAGAACATCATCAACATCTTGACCGTGCCACTTCTCCTCGCTGGTTTCCATAATTTTATTTCGTTATTTGAATAAAATAACCAGAAGTTTTTGTTTTCTTAAGGCTTTTACAACTGTAATTAATTATTTACAACTGTAAATAAAATCCCCTAAAGTTTAATGCTGGCTTAAGTCTCGGTGGGAGTATTTTTTTAGAATTGTAGAATTGTAAAGAGTTTTTATTTACTGTTCACCAAATATATTTAGATTCAATGACATCTCCTTTAACAACAACTGTGATAATTTTACTTACAGTTTTTATAGTAGCAAATGTACTTGCCAATTATCTCCCAGAAAATTCCGATTTTTTTGGAGAACTTCAAGCAAGGACTATCGGTAAAGGACTGCAAAAAAGAACCTCCACTACTTCAACAGTTACTCCAGCATCAACAACTTCCGTTACTACAATGACGTCAACTACAACCACGACAATTACGACAACGATAACCACTACAACTGCTACAGTCCCTGGCAGACTTCATGCCGATGGGCAGTGGATTAAGGATTCGCAAGGCAATGTCGCAATTCTTCGGGGCCCTGCGCTCTGGTGGAGATGGAATTACCCGGATTATTCAAAACAATACGATCCGCTTGCATATCCAGAGGAAACGGAGAAAAAATACGATGCAATCAAATCAATGGGAAACAATTTCATCAGAGTTCAATTGAACAAATGGACTTGGGATAATGGGCCTAAGTACGTTTCCGCAGTCGATACTCTCGTCCAATGGGCCGCGCAAAGAAACATGCGGGTTGTGCTAGATTTCCAGATATACGCACAAATGAACGACGGCTATCCAACATGGACGAAACGGGACCAGATGAATTATATTCTCAATGGCAGCATGCAGCAATTCATGGTGACTCTTGCTCAGCGATATAAAAATCAGCCGAACGTCATAGGTTTTGAAATAATGGCTGAAAAGCCGAATGATGTGACGTGGGCCAGCTACAGGAACATCACGACAGCGCAGGCCAGAGCTGAATACAGGCAAGGGTTGATTTCCGCAATTCGTGCAATTCATTCTGTCGATTCAAGCTATTTGGTCTTTGTATATCCAAGCAGCAATGATAGGCTGATTTCGTTCATTCAAGAAGCTCCAATAATCGAGCCAAACATAGTGTGGGTTCAGATGAGAAGCGTCACTTGGGACAACATGTATTGGAAGTATGCAACAGATTATTACAATGGAAATCAAGCCGCTGCATATCCAGAAATGGAAAGCACATATCAAAAAGTCCTTTTCGCAGCGCAAAATATCACAGGAGCTCCAAAATATCCTGTCATGCTTTTGGAAACAGAGGCAACAACAAGCCTTCCAAATCCCACTCAATATGTGACTGATTTATTGAATATTTTTGCAAAACATCAAGTTGGAATTTCTTGGTGGTCGGCAGATATACAACCGTCCACTACAGAAGAAGTTTGGATTTTCTTCTTCAACGATTCAAACTATAACCTCACGCCTTTAGGGCAAGCTTGGAAACAAAAACTGTTAGCCACATAGGAGTAAAACCTTGCTTGCATCCGTAATTAAAATCCACTAAAAGTTAATGCTGATGTGTTGCACGAGGAATAATTTTTATTTTATTTCAAATTCTACTTTACTTCCAACTTTTATGCTGTGCTTGTCAGCAAATCCTGCATTGACTTCCAGCACGTACATGGCAGGAGCGTTCGGCGCGTAAGTCGGGCAGCTCGTCAGTTTGCACGGCTGGGCGTTTTCCTGAATGTAGACGACATGCTTTGTTGAATTGACCCAGATTATGTCGAGCGGAATGGAAGTGTTCATCATCCAAAATCCGTAGTAGCCCTCAGTGTCGAAAAGAAACAGCATCCCGTCAATCTCTCCGAGCGAACTGCGGAACATCAATCCCTTCATCTTCTTCAAGGCCGTGTCAGCAATCTCGGCATTCACCGCCGTATCTCCAATCTTCACAACAGTAAATTTCGCTCCACCAATTCTCAAAGTCGACAAATAACCAACAGCAACAATAGCCAACACAATCAGCAGAACAATTACGATTTCTGTCGGAAAGGCCATAAGCTCACTTAAGTCCACTTACAATAACTTTTAATAAGCACAAATTTATTTATCGAGCAAGCAGGGGTACCCAAGGCTGGTCAAAGGGGCATGAAGAAACTGCCTAGGTTTCTTGTCAAGCTTAGGACCATGTCGGTTAGTCCGTTCGTGAGTTCGAATCTCACCCCCTGCACAAAAATTTTACTGAGAACCGTCATTGATTAATACTTATTTTCCATATCTTTTTTCATGTCATCACTGTCCGAATGGAGCAGAAAAGACTTTGACACAGAACTGATGTACGCGGTAGCATTCGCAAGTTTGCATGTTCGGACGTATAATTTAATAATTTCTGAACTCGGTTTGGACAGTGAAAAACATCACGGTTATGAATTTGTTATGGCCAAAGATCTTGCACGTGAAACGATGAAACTACAAGGTTCCTTTGAAAATAAATTAATTTATATAAAATCTAGACTAGTAGGAATAATTGAAAGAAGAAAATTGTGAATCGTGCATAAAATTTGCAAAGCTTTATCTATTTCTACTCAACTGTTTATTCAGGAAAGGTTTTGGTTGCGGAGTGTGAAAAAGTAAAATGAACTTTAAAGAATTTATACAGCACGAAAGAAAACTTGACAAGGTCATTCGCTTCTCCGCACATCCGAGGGTGAAGGACCAGACAGTCAGCCAGCACATATTTCATGTCTCGCTCTACGCAATGGTTCTCGCTGACTTGGAAAGGCAGAACGGAAACGAGGTCAATGTGGAGGAAGTTTTACGCGGCGCGCTGCTGCATGACCTGGAGGAAAGTCTGACAGGGGACATCATCTACGACTTCAAGCACCGCGACGAGCACATGGCAAGGCAGATCAAGGAAATGGGCAAGCAGTTTTTGGAGCAGATCGTCGGCAATCTTCCAGAGGAAATTTCCACCCGCTACACATTGCTGTGGCAGGACGCGAAGAACGAAAGAATAGAGGGGAAGATTCTGAAAGCCGCAGACAAGCTCGAGGCGCTGGCGTACTGCGAGGAGGAAATCCGCATAGGCAACAAGTATTTTGAAAGGATTGCCGGGAAGCTGAAGGAAGAGCTGAAAGGATTGAGGATGAAGTCTGTTGATTCTGTTTTGCAAAATTGGGAAACTGCTGATGCGAAAATAGAGGCTGATAAAAATGGTTAATAAAAAAGGTTTGCCCGAATGGGGAGAAATGGTTCTGGCGAGGGTGGAACGCATGACGCCGTACGCCGCTTACTGCAAGCTTGTCGAGTATCCTGACGTCAGCGAGAGCATGATTCACGTCAGCGAGGTGAGCGGGAAGTGGGTGCATGACATCCGAGATTTCGTAAAGGTCGGAAAGCAGATCGTCGCGAAGGTCGTGAAGGTTGACTATCAGAAAAATTATGTCGGTCTCAGCCTGAAACGTGTGAGCAAGTATGATGAAAAACAAAAGATAAACGAATTTCGGCAGGACCAGCGCGCGGAAAAGCTTCTTGAGCAGGCAGCGAAGGAAGCGAAAGTTACGCCAGAGCAAGCATATTCGGAAGCTGGCCACGTGTTGCAGGAAAAGTTCGGCTCGATTTTTGCTGGATTTGAGGAAGGAAAAAACGGGGCGGAAGTGCTGTCAAAGAATGGAGTGCCTGAGAAGTGGGCGAAGATAATTGCAGAGATCAGCGGTAGAAGTTTTGTTGAAAAGCTGACCATCATCAAGGCGGACATCGAGCTGAAGAGCTTTGCGAAGGACGGGGTCGAAAAAATCAGGAGCATGTTGGAGAATTTTGCGAAGAAGACCGGAGCGACGGTGAAGTACATCAGCGCGCCGAAGTACAGGATTGAGCTGATAGCGAAAGATCCGAAGACGACGGAGAAGAAAATCGTTGAGCAGCTCGAGGCGGTCGTCAAGGCAGCGAAGGAAGCGGACGGAGAGGCAAGCTACAAGTTTATCAAAAGTTAAAAGCCGATTAAATAAGCTCGCAAAATGCTTTATAATTATGAAATTCAGAATTCTTGGAAAGACTGGTCTGAAAATTTCTGAAATTGGAATGGGATGCTGGGAAATGGGGGGAGATTTTTGGAAATCCACTGATGAAAAATCGGTGGAAGCGCTCACAACGGCAGTGAAATTCGGAATAAATTTTTTTGATACTGCGTTTGACTACGGTCAAGGTCACAGTGAATGGATTGTAGGAAAATTTGCGAAAGAAAATTCTGATAAAAATATAATAGTTGCTACCAAAGTTCCTCCAAAAGATGGTCACTGGCCTGCTATCGATAACAATATTCAAAATGTTTTTCCAAAGGATCATATCATCGAATTCGCAATGAAAAGCTACGAAAACCTAGGAGAGAGAATAATCGACCTGCTGCAGTTGCATGTGTGGAGGGACGAGTGGGTCGACGAGGCCTGCTGGCAAGAAGCGTTCGACGAGCTTAAAGAGGAGGGAATTATCAGGTTTGTTGGAGTGTCTATAAACGACCATTCTCCTGATTCGGCGTTGAAAATCGCTGCAAGCGGGAAAATCGACTCACTACAGACCATATACAACATTTTCGACCAGTCGCCAGAAGACAAGCTTTTCAATGTCTGCATGAAAAACAAAGTCGGCGTAATTGCGCGCGTTCCTTTTGACGAGGGCTCGCTGACAGGAAAATTCACAGAAAAAACGAAGTTCGATGACTGGAGAAAAAATTACTTTACGAAGGAGAGGCTGAAAGAAACTGTGATAAGAGTTGAGAAATTAAGATGGCTGGAAAAACCGAGTAGGACGTTTGCACAGGCCGCACTGCAGTTTTGCGTGCATCATACAGCAGTCAGCACAGCCATTCCAGGAAGCACAAATCCGAAACATGTTGAAGACAATGCACGTGCGGCAGACGGCGGGCTAAAAGAGGAAGAAATTAAAAAAGTCAAAGCGCATAGATGGGTAAGGAACTTCTATCAGCACTGGTGAAACAAATGGCAACAAAATTGAGAATTTGCAGAAACTGCGGCAATTATTCCTTCAAAAACATCTGCCCGAAATGCGGAAACGTGACGAGCAACCCTCATCCCCCAAGCTTTTCTCCCATCGACAAGTACGGCAAGTACAGGCGCGCGGCGAGGAATATTTGAAAAATTTTTAAAACAAAGTAAAGCTTATATTTCTTAACTAATTAGCAATTCACTATGAAAACAACACATGTTCCCGGCATCGCAGTCCGTTATTTAAGAAGAACAAATCTTTATCGCATAAGAGATTTTCAAGCACCAAAACTTCCTAAATTTCCAGAATCAGAATTATTGAAAAATAGAGGATATGAGATGTATTATGACGCTGAAAGTTTCAAAAATGATATCGAATCAGCAATTCGCAAAAACAGGCCAGAGAACAATCCTATGGAAGGTTATGCAATTGCGACAAATGAAAAGGGTGAAATTATTGGATTTGCTTTGACCGGTGGGGTAATTGCATTTGCAAAAATCGAGGGCAGATATAGAAGAATACCCGATGTCCATTATGTATACTGCCACCCAGACTATCGAAGACAAGGAATTGGAACAGCACTAGTCGAAAAACTTCTTCAGCATCATACCTTCTTGGAAATTTCTGGTGCCTCATATTTGGGTGAGAAGTTCACAAAGAAGTTGTTAAAATTATATGGTCATGCAGAGGATGAAAAAGTAATTCGTGCTCCAAAAAAAGTTTCTAAGAAACATAGCCCTGAAAAATCTTTAAATGACCAGCAAACGAAATTAAAGTAAGAGTTTCTATGGCGACAAAAATTGTTGAGCTCGAACGTCCGAAGCTGAACAATCCGGTTTTCATCGAAGGCCTGCCAGGCGTAGGCAATGTCGGCCGCATAGCTGCCGGCTACATGGCTGAAGAGCTCAAGGCGAAAAAATTCGCCGAACTTTTTTCAAGCCACTTCATGCCTTTCGTCCTGCTTCATCAGTCCTCTGCAGTGCACGTGCTGAAGAACGAGTTCTATTATTACAAGGCGAAAAACAAGAAAGAGCGAGACATGATAATTTTGATTGGAGACAGCCAGAGCGTGGATCCTGAAGGGCACTATGAAATTGTCGATAAGATTTTGGAATACGTCAGCAAATTCGGCTGCAAGGAGATGTTCACGCTCGCCGGACTCAGCGTCGGAGAAAAAATCAAGAAACCGAAAGTCATCGGCGCGGTGAGCGAGCCCGACTTGATCAGGAAGTATGGCAATTTGGGAATTGATTTCGATGCAGGCGCGCGCGTCGGAACAATAGTCGGGGCGTCAGGCCTGCTGCTCGGACTCGGTCGTTATTACAAGGTCAAAGGTGTCTGCCTGCTCGGAGAGACAGTCGGCTTTCCAATAATTCCTGACCCGCGAAGCGCAGAGGAAATTCTTAAAGTCCTTGTCAAGGTCGTCGGCACGAAGATCGACATGAGCAAGCTTGAGAAGAAGATAAAGGAAATGGAGGAATTTATAAAGAAAGTGGAGGATGTGCAGCGCAAAGCTCTCGGCCAGTTCATGCATCCGGCAGGAGAAAAGCCCAGCGACCAGAAAGAAAAATTGAGTTACATAGGATAAAAAAATAAAACGGATGAAAAATTTTTCTAATGCAGAGACGACGACTGCAGCGATGACGACTAAGAGTAATGATGATGATTATAGTCTAGAAAATATATTTTCAAGTATATACGTGCAATACTTACAACAAACATCCGCCTTTGCCCTGTCGTTTTCAAGCAAGTAAAAAAACTTTAAAAACATCTCGCTACAATAAGAATTGATACTAAGGTAAAAACTAAGGTGAAGAATGAAATGCCAACAAGACTTTTGATACCGAGAAACGATTACCTAGCCAGCGGACTGCACATCGGAATGAAGCAGCGCACTGCGGACATGAAAGAGTTCATTTATAAAATCCGCAGCGACGGCATGTCCGTGCTCAACCTGAGGAAAGTCGACGAACGAATACGCTCGGCGGCAAAGTTTTTGGGCAGGCAGCAGAAAATCATGGTCGTAGGACGTAAGTATGTCGCGCACGAGCCGATAATGAAGTTCGCAGAGGTCACTGGCATGGAGGGTGTCGTAGGCCGTTTCCTTCCAGGCACCCTGACAAACCCGAAGTTCAGGCACTACTACGAGGCCGATGTCGTAATTATCTCCGATCCGCTTATCGATTATCAGGCACTGCGAGAGGCAGTTTCGGCCCGCGTGCCAATCGTCGGGATATGTGACACTTTCAACGAGACCCGCAATATCGATCTCGTCATTCCGGCTAACAACAAGAGCCGCAAGGCACTGGCAACCCTTTTCTGGCTTCTCGCACGCGAGATTCTCAAGTTGAAGGGGCAAATCGCGTCGGACAAGGAGTTCAAGTTCAGCATCGAGGACTTTGGCGGAAGGGAAGAATACGATAGGTTTGACAGAGAGTACGACAGAGAAGACAGGGAAGATAGAGAAGATAGGCATGGAAGAGAAGAAAGGTACGATAGGGAAGAAAGATTTTAAAGATTTGAAAGATAGGAAAGATGAATTCAGAACTGTTTTAGGAAAATATTTTAATAAATAATTAAGAAAGTAAAAATTTACGAGGCAACATAGTTAACTGCAGCTAAAGCATCAATTCTTCCGTAACCATAGCTTGTGTCGTAACCAGTTTTGCCAAGATCTTTTGCTGTCTTGATCAATGCATCTTGAACTTGTTCGTCAGTGTAGCCAGAATGAGCATATCTAATGAGAGCAGCAATTCCGCTTACAACTGGAGTTGCCATGCTTGTTCCGCTTGCTGTCGCAAAACCTCCGCCGAGCCATGTAGAGTAGATGCCTACGCCAGGAGCTGTCACATCGAGCGCCTTTCCTTTACCAGACCAATTCGGAACTTTGTTCAAACTATCAACTGCTCCTACTGTGGTTGAAGAGCTAATGCAGCCAGGAATCGAAACTCCCGATCCACCCGAATTACCAGCAGCTACAACAACCAAAACATTCTTGCTTCTCGCATAATTAATTGCATTTGTCATGCTTGGCATCACGCTGTCACAAAAGCCTTTGTACGTGTAAGGAGGTCCAGTACCAAGGCTCATGCTTATTGCATCTGCGTTGAAGTCATCACCAGTTCCATAAACTCCGTCAGGCCCATCAACAGCATAATAAACAGCAGCAACGACATCGCTGAAATATCCGCTTCCGCTTGCATCCAAAACACGCACTGCGAGAACGTTAGCATCAGGTGCAACCCCTCTGGCAGAACCGCTGTTTGCAGTGATTATTCCTGCAACATGTGTGCCATGTCCGTTCAAATCCATCGGATTGTTGTCGTCATCAACAAAATCTCTTCCAAGAACAATACTATCGCTTAACTGTGGATGAGTATAATCAACACCAGTGTCAAGAACTGCTACAATTCTTCCTGCTCCAGTATTGCCAGCTGTATGAACGTCATCAGCATTTATCTGAGCATTAGCTCTAATGTCCATTGCAAAAACTCTAACATCTTCCTGAAGTCCTAGCAATGAGGCAATTCCTCTTGGGCAATAAACAGCTGTCAAATCTTTGACCTGTCTTGCAACACTACAGCCAACAGCTATAGCATTCTTCACCTTCTCACCATGAGCGATAAATCTCCCTCTTCCGTTCTCAGCAGAAAGAACAAAACTAGGCAGTACAAAAGCAAAAGTTGATGTAAGCACTATCAATGCAAGCACAATGGCAATATTTCTCATAACTCTCTAAATTATATTTAGGGTATAGAAAGGTATTTAAGGACTTCGTTGCTTTAATAGAAATGAGGCGAGTTGGTCGGGTAGCTTCGCAAACTTCGCTCTTGCGTCAAAGTAAGAGCAAGGGAGTGAGGAAGTTCCATCCACCTTTTGAGGTGCCAGCCAAGGATAGATGCTGGTGCGTGAGAACGCAGCGTCGATATCAGAAACGATACCTCTTCAACCGTGCAAAGGCAAAATGCCGAAGCAAGGCGATGATGCATTAGCTGAGTGTGTTGAAAGAGGGTGAAACGGATCGGCGACCCTGTGAGGTGCAAGGCTTTAGCTGCTCAGACAAATGCTACCTACATGCCATCGGCGGCCGTCAAAAGCTGTCAAGGCATAAAACACAAGATGGGCTATGGCCAACACGCCTTTTTATTTTTAACTAACAACAATTGATGATTGAAGAAACGAAGTGGAAATGAAATAGAAACGGGGTAGAAATGAGGTAGAAACGATGGTAAGACAGAAAGACAAAATTTACATGCCGATGGGAACTGGAGGGCTTCTGAGGTTCGCCGAGGAAGAGAAAGTCGTTTTCAAAGTCAAGCCCAAGCAAGTAATTATTTTGACAGCAGCGATAGCGGCAGTTGAAATTCTTCTAAAGATTTTTGTGCCTCTTTAACGATTATTTATTTAGTTGAACATGCCACAGAAAATTTTTCTCGGACCGGCAGGAGTCGCAACTGTCAGCAAAGATAGGTCTACTCTTGGCGGAATAAGAACTGTTCACGATATCGGTCTGAACGCGATGGAGGTCGAGTTCGTCCGAGGGGTAAAGATGAAGCCGCAACTTGCAGAAGAAGTCGGACAGCTTGCAAAAGAATTGAAAATTAATCTAACCGTTCACGCGCCGTATTACATCAACCTCTGTTCGAAAAGCAAGCAAATCATCGAGGCAAGCAAGCAAATGATTCTCGACTCAGCGGACCGCGGCGAGCGGATGGGGGCGGAAGCTGTTGCGATACACACAGCATATTACAGCGGACTGACACCGCAGCAGGCGTTCGAAAAAGTTAAGGAAGGTTTTCTCGACATTTTGGAAGAAATGAAGTCGCGCGGCATGACGCACGTTAAGCTGGGCGCGGAGACGATGGGAAGGTGGAGCCAGTTCGGTTCGCTTGAAGAAACGATTGCGTTGTGGAAAGAATTGAAATATCAAGTCATTCCGTTCATCGACTGGTCGCATTTGTACGTGCGGGGTAAAGGAACTATTGATTACGGAAAAATTTTCGACACGCTCAAGCCGCTGAAACTTCCGCACATCTACTCACATTTCCAGAACGTCAAGAAGAACAAACATGGGGAATGGGTGGATATCCACACGCCGATAGACGGACATCCGCCGTTCGAGCCGCTGGCAAGAGAAATTCTAAAACGCAAGGTCGACATAACAATCATCTGCGAATCACCGATAATCGAGGAGGACAGCCTGAAGATGAAGAAAATTTTTGAAAAATTAGGTTACAAATTCTGAATTCAACCTTTCACATTTCCAATCGGCCGCAGCTGAACGACTTTTTTAGAAATTCCAGCTCTGTCCATAGTATCTACAACTTCTGAAATATTTTTGTAAGCTATTCCCGCCTCTTCAGCAAGACCGGCATACGAAACGCTCTTCACATATATCCCTCTCTTCTCCATGTCGCGTTGCAAATCTTCACCTCTCACCATTCTTTTTGCTTTCGTCCTGCTCATGGTGCGACCGCTTCCGTGCATAGTGCTGCCGAAAGTCTCCTTCATCGCCTGCTGCGTGCCGACGCAAAGAAAGCTGCCAGTCTCCATGCTGCCTCCGACGATGACAGGCTGTCCTATTTTCTGGAACTGCTTTGCCAGTTCAGGGTGTCCAGGACCAAACGAACGAGTTGCTCCTTTCCTGTGCATAACAACTTTTTTCTTTTCTCCGTCAACCTCATGCTCTTCAATTTTCGCAATGTTGTGGCAGACGTCGTAAACGATGTTCATGCCAAGCGACTCAGCATCGCGGCCGAAAATTTTCTCAAATGCCTGACGGATTCTGTGGACGATTAGCTGTCTGTTCGCGAAAGCCATGTTCGCAGCGCAAGCCATCGCGCCGTAGTAGTCTTTTGCCTCCGGAGAATTGAAAGGAGCTGCTGCGAGCTCTCTATCGATAACTTGCAATCCGTACTTAGGCATGACACGCAGGAAAGTTTGCAGATAATCTGTCGCGACTTGATGGCCGAAACCACGAGAACCGCAGTGAACCATCACAACAATCTGGCCGGGATCTCCGACGCCAAGTGCCTTCGCGGTTTCCATGTCGTAAATATTTTTTTCTTCAACAACCTGTATCTCGAGATAATGATTTCCGCTTCCCAGCGTGCCAACTTGTGCAACTCCGCGTTTGATCGCTCGCTGAGAAACTTTGCTTACATCTGCTCCCTTTATTTTTCCATGCTCCTCAATTCTTTCAAGATCTTCCTTCCATCCGTAACCGTTCTCGACACACCACTCTACGCCGCGAGTGACCATATCTTTGAACTGCTCTTCATTCAAACGCAAAAATCCCTTCTCGTCGTCATAAGCAGTCGCCCCCACTCCAGCTGGCACGTATTTGAAAAGCAAGTCAACGATTTCTTTCAATTTCGGCTGGACTTCCTTTATCGTTAAATCAGTTCTTATCAAACGCATTCCGCAGTTCGAGACCAAAAAAGAGTTAGCGACAAAATTATGAGAATCCCTAGAAACAGTAAAATCATAGACAAAATCATTGAATTTGATAGATTCCTTTGATTCTATTTCATCCCAAAAGAAGCCGCTCATTCCAAGATTTTCTGACCTCTCTTCTAGAAACTTCTTGAATGTAGCAAAGCTCAACGCCACCCTTGTTGTTGTTTTTCTTCCTTCAAAAATCGATCTTTCTATGAAACGTTTGTTGACAGATTCACTTCCTATAACACTGACTATGTCTTTTACCATCATTCCTTCTGAATATAGCCTTTTCGATATTTCAGCGGCATTTTCTCGTTCTTTCAGGACAAGTGTTTTCAGCTTCAAATAGAGAACTGCCCCATTTGAAAGGAATGTTTTTTTCTTGTTGTACTCGAACCCTATTCTCGAATATAAGCTAATTAAATTTTCAGAATCTTGATTTACAAGCAGTCTTATCCTGATCCTTTTCTCGCCCTTACTGTTGATGTATTCCTCGCGCTCGCCTGATACAGTTGCTGTTATTCCAAACTGGTTCAGCATACTAATGATTTCCCGGAAAAATTCCCTGCCATTGGCTATGCAGCTTTCTGACTTATCCATGGACACGGTCGGCATATAAAAATTGTAATCATGATGTGTAATGGTCTTAGGAGAAGACATCTCAGCTCCAAAAAATGATGCCAGAAATAGCCGCTTAATCCAGAGTGGACTTTTCGCTATCCATGAAGGCACGCCATACTTTTGCGTTGCTTTTGCTCCAGAAGGAACTTCAAGCGCCTTCAAAAGAGCAACAAAAGCATTAGATGTGACGTGAAGGCTGTTTTCAGTATAAACAAAGCTGACATTCCCATATTTCGTGTCTATTGAATGGTTTCTTTCTCTCTGATGGAGGTAAGATTTGAACCCTATTTTTTCTAGATCTTGTTGCACCAATTCCAAATCTTCTTTTTTTCCATAGAATGCCACAAATTGTGCCTTATTAGTACAAACAACGGTGCCATCACCCATATTCAAGCCGGCTATTTTTGCGAGATACGGAAGTGCCTTGTTGTCGAATAAAAGTGGCATAAGGCCTTTCTTTTCAAGTTCTTTTATTACTCTTTCCGTGCTAAATGGCAGGTTGAGTTTCTTGATGTCGTCTGCTGCTATTAGAGTTTCATTTGAAGGCTGCTCATAAGGCACCCCTGAAAAAGGATAAACAGCAATGCGCATGTTTGTCTGAAGATGTTTTGAAAGAATCATTCCTTCTGGTGTAAAAACAGGGTGATCTTCTGTCAGCCTCAACTCGAAACCACTTTTCGTTTTCACACGCAATATGTTTTCTGCCTTGCGTTTCATGAAAGCCACTGTTTCGGAGATTTCTACTACCTTTGTCTTATCATTGTAAGAAAGCAGGTCATGTGCATCATGCCTGAAATTCTCTATTTTTCTAGTGAACCCCAAGTTTGTCAAAATCTCAGTGTCGCCAGCAAGACAGTTTATGTCGAATCCGATTCCGCCGGGAGAAATAACTCCTTCTTCCATGTCAAAAGCAGCCACTCCGCCGACTGGAAATCCATATCCCCAGTGGGCGTCGGGCATCGCGTAAGCGAATTTCTGAATTCCTGGCAAAGTTGCGACATTAGTTACTTGATTGAAAACTCCATCGTCCATTCCTTCCATAAGTTTTTCGCTGGCATAAACTCTTGCTGGAACTTTCATTCCTGGCTTGAATGATTTGGGAATTTCCCATACTACGTCGCCAACTTTTTTTGCAAAGTTTGGAATTGTCATTTTTATTTTTTCACCTCCTCAAGTAGCAATGTTTTTTGGCGAACCTTTCAAAAAGCTTTCAATGTTATCAAGAAAAATTTCCTGCTTGGCAATTCTTGCTTCATTCGATACATAAGCAATTGGTGGATAAATTATGCAATTTTTGTACTTTGAAAGTTTTTCCAAGTCGTCCGCACTCATTTCGTCTGAATGATCTAAAATAAAGGTCATATCATTCTTTTCTAATCTTCTTGCCAATGAGCTCATGTCAACCAATTCCATCGGCGCGGTACTAATAACTACTGCCCCTTTCTTGATTTTCTTAATCCTTTCTTCATCCAAGAAATTCTCAGTTTCTTTTGCTTGGGCAAAATTCAGAGACAAGAAATCACACTTCGGAATTAAGCTGTCAGCATCCTCGTACTTTATTCCTTTCGCTTCCATTTCTGGCTTTCTGTTCCTAGACCAATACCTCACGTCCGCGCCGAATCCTAAAGCAATTTCTGCAACCCTGCTGCCGATTTTTCCCAATCCAAGAATTCCAAATATTTTATTTTTAATTTCAATAACAGAATATTCGGCCGAGGAATAATCTCCTTCTCTTCCCCGTTTTTTCCCTTTTTCCAATTCCTTGATGTGCTCCAAGATCACTGCAATAACGAATTCTGCAACAGATTCAGTGCTGTATCCAGGAATGTTAGAAACTACGATTCCTTTCTTTTTTGCGTATTCGACATCAATTGTTCCATAAGCAGTTGCCAAAACTCCAATGTATTTCAATTTCTTTGATTTGTCTAAAATCTCTTTATCGACCTTAACTCCGAATCCCGCAAGCAAGCAGTCTGCATCTGCGAGATGTGCTTCAATTTCAGAACTGTCTTTCGGTAAATTAACTCGTGCTTCAGTAAATTCGTCAACTTTTCTCCAGTACTCGAGATCCAATTTCGATTCAGCAATATTAATTGTCAGCATTTTCTTGAATTTCATCTCTACCACTCTCAAAGACACATGCAGAACTAGTCCACATGAGCCCGTTTCTGCTCCATTCTTGGTTTTTGCAGCGGGCACACGCTTTATTCTTACTTGAGACTTGAATTATTTAAAGTTGATGCTCATGACGAACTTCGCAGATCTCAACTTTTGGAGTGACACCAACTTTTTGAAACAATGCAATCGCAACCGGTGTTTGCGTGCTTCCTCTGTATCTTTCTAGAACTTCCATGCTTTCCCAAACTGTTTCGATTCGATAGACTTCTGAATCACTTTTACTCTTTATCAATCTTGATTCTACCCAACCTGAAGGAAAAGGACCTTTAACTGATCCATAGGCTGCTTCGAATTCCGCTATTTTATCTTCAGGCACCTTTCCTTCAACTATTGTCACAACTTTCATTATTTCAATTCTCATTTTTATTTTATATATCTAAAACTACTTGCGCTCTCCATCCTTTCTCGGTCTGCTTGACTTCGAACATATGCATGGTAGTTGCCTTGACATCGTTTCTCAATTCTTTCTTTATTTCATTTAAGTTCTGTCCATATGCAGTAACGATAAGCTCGTAATTTTTCGTCCGCTTTATTTTCACTTCATACTTCGCAAAAAGCAGCTGCTCCACATCTTTCAAATAAATCAGCTCGCTCAGAAAATTGTAAAGCAGTTCTTCAATCGTCTCACCTTCAACCTTTATTTCTTTTTTTATTTTCGGCTGGATTTTTTTCACGTTAGCAGAAATATCACTAAAAGCATCAGCACACGACTCAAAAACTTCCTCCATAGTTTTACCAGTAGCTTCAAACGCTATGTCAGCAATTGCAATGTCTTCAAGCATTTTATACGGCATCAAATCAACTGTTTTCCAGTTTCTTTATCGATTATGTGAATGACGTTAACGGGGC
>Ga0209542_10004935_pt1 | contig 27057 bp, 25 predicted proteins | sample RifCSPhighO2_01_FD_184028 | JGI IMG/M metagenome (GOLD analysis project Ga0209542, IMG submission 184028) | Soil microbial communities from Rifle, Colorado - Rifle CSP2_plank highO2_0.1 (SPAdes) (version 2) | ecosystem: Environmental > Terrestrial > Deep subsurface > Rock core/Sediment ...
GAAGGGGAGCTTCTTCCCCGGTGCCGGAATGTCATTTACCCGGTCAATGTTGTCTGCTTCATCCGGGAGTTCATCCTGGTGAGTCTGGGTCGAATAGTACTCGACTGACTCGATGAGGGGGATGACGAAGTTGAGACCGGGTTGAAGAACACGCACGAACCTCCGGAACCTGAACACGACTCCGATTGACCCGGTTTTCACCAAGGTGATCGAAGCGATTCCGATGAGAACTGCCCAAACTGCGAGAAAAGCAAGCGCTACATACAAGGCTGTCATTGTTTCTGTCTCCTTGCGCCGCGTGGGCGCTCCTCTGAAGTAGTGTAAGGTTGTCTACAGTCTGCCGTAATTATACAACAAGTGTTTAAAAATGCAAGTGTAATCGGTAAATCTTTCCGGGTGTTATAATGTCAGGACTTACCAGTTTATTTAAACTACATGAACACAGAAATAATATTTTTTATCGGCAGACTCTTGCTCGGCAGTTTCCTGCTTTTCAACGCCTACAATCATTTATTTAAGACTAGAGATTTGGCTGCTTATACCGAGTCTAAAAAAGTTCCGATGGCGAAAGCGGCAGTCATTGCTTCCGGCTTACTCCTTCTCTTCGGTGGCTACACCATCATTACCGGAGTGCGTGTGACATCTGGTATCGCCGCTTTAGTACTCTTTTTCATTCCGGTGACATTTAGCATGCATGCTTTCTGGAAAGAAGAAGAACAGGCGCGTATGATGGATCAAGTCCAGTTTATGAAAAACCTGGCCATTCTCGGAGCAGTCTTGATGCTTCTTGCCGTCCCGACCCCTTGGCCGATGTCTCTCTAGTCCTGACTATCTATTGTTGACGTTTAGAAAGCTTATGTTAGATTATTAAAGGACAGTTTGTACTTTGTCCGATCTCTTCTCTAAACCTTCACTAACGGAGGTGTCTATGAGTATTGGTGGCCCGGTGTTTTTCACCCTAGCCAGGGACGGAAATGGCAGGACGAACCCGCGAAGTGTCCTCGTAGTCGAGGCGCTTCGACAGCACATCCTCGAGGTTGAGGCGCTCCAGCAGCGTGGTTGCGCCGCTGTCGTCCTCGACTCGCCCGAGTTGGTGGTGCCGGCGGGCATGGCGGTGGCTCTGTTCGACGTCAACTTCGGCGTTAACAGGTGGTCACCGAGGTCACGCACGGCCTTGAGAACGCCTGACTGGGCTCGGGCGCTCTCGAGCAGTTGGTGTGTCGCTGTGGGATGTCGGTGTGTGGCGTTCCCTTCCCATGTGAAGGATGCAGTGCGGCAGATTGCGATCATGTTCTCGCAGGGCCGCTGCGAGAAAGGCGTCTATCCATGGGGATCCGCGCCATCCCGAGTGCGAAGCCACCGTGGACGGGATAACATCCGCCCGCGTCCTGAGTCGCGGTCACACCTGGCGCTGTAGCGCCATCGCCGGCAGGCGCCCTCCTCGGGTACCCGCCGGCCTTTTTTATATGTGGTCTAAGACTTAGTATTTGCTTTCTTGATAATTTCGATGATTTTATCGTGGTCATCAACGATATGAAAAAGTTCAAGATCTTCGGACATGATGGCGCCGCGACTAAGCTGTTCTCTCTTCATAAACTCTTTGAGTTTGTTCCAGAATTCCGAGCCGACACATATCAGAGGCACGTTAGCTATCTTTTTCGTTTGGATGAGAGTCAGGATTTCGAAAAATTCGTCAAGAGTGCCAAACCCGCCGGGATAAAAGATAAACGCTTCAGCCGAGAAAGACAGACAAACCTTGCGCACAAAAAAATAATAGGAAGCGAATGATTTAGTGATGTACTTGTTTATCACCTGTCCCTCCGGAAGCTTGATTAAAAGTCCAAGTGAATTACCACCCGCTTCAAAAGCGCCTCGGTTGGCCGCTTCCATGATGCCGGGGCCGCCGCCAGAGAAAACAGAGTAACCGAGTTTCTTGACCACGTACGAGGCGAGTTGGCGAGCGTTTGCATAATAAGGATTGTCCTCTTTGAACTGGTTAGCGCCGAAGAAAGTGACCGATTGGGGATAATCTTCGAGAAATTCGAATCCCTCGGTAAATTCCCTTGAGATGGTCGAAACTCGCTTCCGAGTATGCTCCCGCATTTCTTTCTGGCTTAAGGTTGGGATATTTTCAATTGATTTTTTCATGGCGCTATCATATCATATAGCAAGTATGCCTATAAAGTATTTGAAAACAAATGAAAAATCTGAATAAAAATCAATGGGTTGCCGTATCTCTAAGCTTAGCTTTCTTAACATATCTATTGTTTGCAGGTCCTATCATGAATCTCTTTAACCCTCTTCCCGCCGATAATTTAGATACTCAAGCGCCACAGACTGGTTTAGTGACAGAAGAAATTGTTATAGGAAACGGTCCTTTGGCCGAGCCGGGCGACACGCTCACTGTGCATTACGTTGGAACTCTGTCGGACGGCAAGGTTTTCGATAGCTCTCTGGACAGGGATATTCCATTTAGTTTTACCCTTGGGATAGGGCAGGTCATCCGTGGTTGGGATGAAGGATTCTCCGGTATGCGTGTTGGAGGCAAGCGTACGTTGATTATCGCTCCGGACTATGGTTATGGTAATCAAGGAATAGGAACCATCCCACCTGACTCGACTCTTATTTTCGAAGTCGAACTCTTAGATGTCGAGAAACCTGCATCACGCTAATCTCCTGATTGGGGCGCCGGAGGAAGCAGAATCGTACTTACGCTCTCTTTGCGATAGTTGGGGCGTCCGGCTTCCTAACAATCCCGACTTCTTTGCTTTCAAGATGGAGACTTTCGGCATCGATGAAGCTCGGAAGTTAAAATTATTGTCCGCGCGCAAAGCTGTCACCACTAAGAAAATTTTTCTCATTACTCCTACGCGTTTGACGCTTGAGGCGCAAAATGCTCTGCTCAAGACGTTCGAGGACCCGTTTCCTGACACCCTGTTTTTTCTTGGCGTGAGAGAGGAGAATCTCGTCATACCGACACTGCTCTCGCGTATGCAAATAATCCGCACCCGCGGCGGCAACGTCGCCGCGGGTGCGGAGGCGGAGAAATTTCTTTCTCTTTCTGTCAAAAATCGTCTCTTATTTGCGAAGTCGTTTGCTGATGAAGAAAAGAGCTTGCCGATTTTTCTTGACAGCCTTTTGTTTCTGTTAAGGAAACAGAAAGAAAAAAAAGATCTCTTAAAGAACGTCTACAATGTCAGACGTTTCGTTCGCGACTCTGCCGTTACTCCGCGTCTGATTATCGAGCACTTAGCCTTAGTGCTATAATGGCTGCATGACGTACGATTTTCGAGAATTCAATCACGCAAGTGTTTCGACGCTTGATTGGCTCAAGAAAGAATACGCTGGTATTCGTACCAATCAAGCCAACCCCAGTGTGCTCGACGCGGTTTCCGTTGAGGTCTATGGTTCGAGAATGCCTATCAATCAAATATCTTCTGTTCTTGGTGCGGGGCCAAAAGCTCTGCTCATTACTCCTTGGGATAATAGCGTAGCGCCTAATATCGATAGAGCCATCAGAGAGTCAAATCTTGGTCTAACGGTTTCGCTTGACGCTCAAGGGGTGCGTGTTTTCTTTCCAGAGTTAACCAATGAGCGTAGAATTCTGCTTACAAAAGTAGTGAAAGAAAAATTTGAAGAGGCACGTATCAGAGTGCGTACGGAACGCGAGAAAAGCCTTGACGACCTCGACCAGAAAGAAAAGGAGGGGAGCTTAAGTGAGGATGATAAATTCAGGCTCAAACATGAGTTGCAAAGACTAGTTGATGATACAAACCAGAAACTTGAAACCATGGCTCTTAAAAAGGAGAAGGAAATCTTAGAATAATCCGAGACGTGTCAATTATCATATTCATCATTATCTTAAGTGCGCTTATTATTGTCCATGAACTCGGACATTTTCTAGTTGCCAAAAGATTCGGTATTCGAGTGGATGAATTCGGTCTTGGTTTTCCGCCTCGCGTCACAAAACTTTTTACCTGGAAAGATACGCCGTTTACTCTCAATTGGTTGCCATTGGGTGGTTTCGTAAAAATTTTTGGAGAGAATCCTGCGGACAAGACCGAAGACTTGCTTGCAGATAACTTCCAGTCCAAAAATCGAAGTATTCAGGCGTCTGTCTTGGTCTCTGGGGTGGCTGGAAATTTTCTCTTCGCGTGGTTTTTAATCTCGCTCGGATTTGTGACTGGCTTGCCCGCGCCGGCTAATTTCTCCCTCCCGGTTGAGCATACTCGCACTGTCATCACTACCGTCTTGCCCGCTTCTCCGGCGGCTACCGCCGGCCTGAAGTCCGGAGACGTCATTCTGTCGCTTTCAAGGAGTGAAATTTATGCTGAACTCGCGCCGGAGACAGTCTCTCTTTTCATCGCCGAATCAGCCGAACCCATCACTTTTACGGTGGAGAGGGGAGGAAAAATTTCCACCAAAGTCGTTGCACCGGAAGAAAGTATTATTCAGGACAGACTGGCTGTGGGCATCTCTATGGATGTTATCGGTCTAGTTAAACTACCGCCTCACAAAGCTTTATGGTATGGACTTAAAACTACCTCCGAACTTACTTTGCTAACTGGCCGGGCGATCGGAACTTTTTTCTTTGAAGCTCTTGGTGGCAGAGCCAATCTCTCTGATATCACAGGACCGGTGGGCATTGTAGGCATGGTGGGTGACGTACGCGAACTGGGACTTACTTATCTCCTGACTTTTACCGCGCTTCTCTCTATTAACCTCACCATTATTAATCTTTTGCCTCTCCCGGCGCTTGATGGCGGACGCCTGCTTTTTGTCGGTGTTGAGGGAATCACCCGCCGCTCTATTCCGCCACGAATTTTCAATGTGCTAAACATGGTCGGCTTTGCTCTGCTCATTCTTCTGATGCTTCTTATTACCATCCAGGACATCCGCAACATTTTCTAGCTTAGGCATTTCTTAACTTAGTGTACAAGAATCGTCTCTAAATCTATTACAATATACTGTTACAAATTATGTTAAAATGATTCTATGCCCCATGTTTCTAAAAGAAAATTAGATCCAGATACTTTTGATAAAATCTTTAGAAAACTGATTATAGTTTTAGAACGCGCTCAAAATAAGAAGAAATTTACACCAGTTTTAGACGAGATCTTAACTGAAACGGAAAAAATTATGCTAGCTAAAAGATTAGCAATTATTCTGCTGCTGTTTGGCGATATCCCCCAGCATCGCATCGCGGAAGCGCTACTCGTCAGTCCCACAACAGTTTCCAAAATGTCTCTTCAAGTGGAAATAGGGAAGTATAATTCCATTAAAAATATTTCAATAAAAGAGAAAGTCGATCTAGAGAAAGTGGTCTGGCTACTTCTCACTGCCGGAGGAATCCTGCCTCCCAGAATCGGAGGTAAATATTGGAGAGGGAAAGGTCTTAAGAGTTGGTTTGGAAGTTAATATTTAAATTAAAAACACTGATTACTCCAAAATAATTTATTACAATATATTGGTATAAATTGTTCGATATAGACTTAGATTAAGATATTGGCTAAGTTGATATATTTGTAATAAGGTTGTATCCTCTTGCCTAGACCGAAAAGAGAGGAGGCGGAAGAATGTATATCTGGCGGGATCCGGTATCCGAGAGATCTACAATCGCAGAAAGAATCGGGGAGAGAATAGCGAGAATTTTTGAGTGGTGGGGTCTGCGCTGCAGCGGGTGCGGCAGGTGGTGTGACAGCACTCGTTCCATCAGTCGGACACTCAAGTGGGGGAGTAGTGCTGGCGGCCTCTTGCTCATGGACCCGTTTTTCATCAAGACCAAGGTTCGCACCTGCAAGTGTGGGCACACGATGTTCTCATGTACCGTCGTAGGCAGCGAATCTGTATGACCCCGCCTCCGAGCGGCAACGGAAACCCTCCGTCAGCTGTATCGGTGGCGGGTTTTCTGTATAATGGTGCGATAATGCGACAAAGTGAACTATTTACTAAAACGCGTCGAGAAGCGCCTAAAGATGAAGTCTCAAAAAATGCCTCACTTCTAATCCGTGCTGGATTTATTAATAAGGAAAGGGCTGGTACTTATGATTATTTACCACTAGGTCTGCAAGTTCTCAAGAAAATCGAGAATATTATTCGGGTAGAGATGAATAAGCTTGGCGGACAGGAGCTCTTGATGTCATCCTTGCAAAGACCAGAACTATGGAAAAAACATTTTAATCAAGATAGATGGGATGACAGAAATGTTGATATCTGGTTTAAAACTAAGTTAAAGGATGGGAGTGAATTAGGTTTGGCATTTACACATGAAGAGCCAATTTCAAATATGCTTGAACAGTTTGTTTCTTCGCACAAGGATCTACCCTTCTCTGTTTATCAGTTTCAGACAAAATTTAGGAATGAACTTAGAGCCCAGACTGGTATTCTACGTGGTAAAGAGTTTTTGATGAAGGATATGTACTCTTTTTACCCAGATGAAAAATCTCATACCGATTTTTATAATAAGGTAAAGGAAACTTATAAAAGTATTTTTACCCGAATGGGTATAGGAGATAGAACCTATACGACACTAGCTTCGGGTGGAAGTTTTTCTAAGTATTCTCACGAATTTCAAACCATTTGTGATACTGGTGAAGATACGATTTATATTACTGATGAAGACAAAAAAGAAGCAGTAAACAAGGAAATCGGTATCAAAGATTCAGAAGAGAAGAGAGCAGTTGAAGTTGGAAATATCTTTACGCTTGGTACAAAATTTTCCGATCCTCATCTCAAATTTAAAGATAAAAATGGCAAAGAACATCATGTTTTTATGGGTTCTTATGGTATAGGGCTTAGTAGGCTCATGGGCACAGTGGTCGAAGTACTCTCGGATGAGAAGGGTATTGTCTGGCCCAAGGAGATAGCGCCTTTTCAAGTCCACCTACTTTCTTTAACAGCTGAATCAAAGGAGCTTGCTGACGAGATGTATAAAACTTTTATCTCACAAGGAATCGAAGTGCTCTACGATGACCGCGATTTACGCGCCGGAGAGAAATTCGCTGATGCTGACCTCATCGGCATTCCCACGCAAGTGTTAATCGGAGCAAGAACTCTTGAATCGAAAATGTTAGAAGTCAAAGATCGAGCCACGGGCGAGGTCAACGAGATGACCCTCAATCATCTTATCAAAGAACTTAAAAAGAGATGAGATTTTCTGACATCAAAAACTTTCGCGGGCTTTTTTCCCATGATGTCGGTATCGACCTCGGTACGGCCAACACTCTAGTTTATTTGCGTGGTAAAGGAATTGTGATTAATGAGCCATCGGTGGTGGCAGTCAATCAAAAAACTGGACAAGTGGTTGCCATCGGTACCGAAGCTAAGGCGATGCTCGGTCGCACCCCCGGGCACATCTTGGCCATCAAGCCTTTGGTTGATGGTGTAATCTCCGACTTCGAAATTACCGAAGAGATGATTAGCTATCTATTGGGCAGAGCCACTGTGAGTTCCAATAAAATTTTCAGCCCGAGAGTGATTGTAGGAGTGCCGTCAGGCATAACCAATGTGGAAATTCGTGCGGTGCGCGATGCGACTTCCAATGCCGGCGCCAGAGAAGTGCATATCATCGAGGAGCCGATGGCGGCCGCCATTGGTATGCGTCTGCCTATTCATGAACCTGTCGGCAACATGGTTATAGACATTGGCGGCGGTACTTCTGATATTGCCATTATCTCACTGGGCGGGGTGGTGAAGTCAAAGAATTTACGTATTGCCGGGAACAGGTTTAATTCGGACATCGTTGCTCATGTCAGAAACCAGTTTAAGGTTCTTCTGGGGGAAAAGACTGCCGAAATGATCAAAATCTCTATCGGCTCGGTTTTGCCCACTCATGCCCCGCTTGAAATGCCAGTCAGAGGACGTGACCTGGTTTCAGGTCTACCTAAAGAAATAATTCTCACCGATACAGACATCCGCGACGCCCTTTCTCAATCGGTGGAAAGTATTATCGAGGCCATCAGGGAAGTGCTGGAATCCACTCCTCCTGAAATTCTTAGCGATATCATGAATAGAGGAGTTTATCTCTCTGGCGGAGGCGCTTTGGTAAAAGGTCTCGCCGAACTCATTGAAAGTGAGATTAACATACCGGTGCATGTAGCCGCCGACCCGCTCACAGCCGTGGCGCGTGGCACCGGCATCATTCTAGAAGATTTGGAGAGCTTCGAGGATATACTTATAAAAAATGAAGGTGAACTACCTCCCAAAAAATAGATTAAGGCACTCGTATTTTAGACGAATAATTATTCTCGTGGCAATTTTCATATCTGGAGCAGTTATCTTGTCTTTTTTCGATACGGCCATTATTTCAATCGTTTCTCCTATCTGGAAGGTAAAAAATGTAATGACAACAGGAAATGAGGTTCTCTCTATATCAAAGGAACAGACTCAAGAAAATATCCTTCTTGAATTGGTGGGTCGGAAACAGAAATCCAATATGGTAGTAGCGGCCGTGCTAACTCATCCGCCGCAAACGCCATACGATGTCATTATTATTGATGCTGGCTCAAATGAGTCTATCACTATCGGTTCCGAAGTATCATTACCAGAAGGGCCGATTTTGGGAGTAGTTTCCGAAGTTTTTTCCAAGAGGGCCAAGGTCAAACTCTTTTCCGCTAGCGGAGAAGAAACAAACGCCATTCTTGAAAGAAATAACGTGCCTATAATACTTGTCGGTACTGGCGGTGGTAACTTCAGACTAACTCTCCCGCGTGATATAGCAATTGAGAAGGGGGATAGGATTCTCTCTCCCGACATCACTTCACGTCTCTTAGCCACGGTGGGCGAGGTAAGTGTCCGGCCAACGGATTCATTTAAAGAAGTATTGGCTAAGGGTCCGACCAATATTTTTGCCTTAAGATTTGTGTTCATAACGCCATGATTCGCCGCATCCTCGGGTCTGTAGTCATTCTGGTCTCCATCTTGGTCTTGCCGTACTGGATTTATATCCCAGTCTTGTTTATCGGTATCATTCTTTTTTCTTTTTTCTGGGAAGGTATTTTACTCGCGTTTCTCGTTAGTGTGGTTCACGACAGCGGGATGACTGTCTTGTCTTCACTTGTCTCTCCGCTCGCGCTCTCTATCCTCGTCGCGCTCATCTCTCTTTTGCCTATTCGAGAGAGTTTAAGGTCTTATGTTTAAAACATTCTTCCGTAAAATAAAAAAACGCCAGTACCAAGATATTAATCCGGAAGATATCTTCATTGATTCCACGAACTTACCTGGCTTTGAGGAGCATCGTTTGGAAGGCAGGATAGAAAAGCCGATGGGCCGGGAGACTTTCTTCATTTTGAAAATTGTCGTAGCAGTGATAATGCTTGCTTTAGTTTCGAAACTTTGGGTCTTGGGGATTAAACAAGGTTCTATCTATACGCAAATTTCAGAAAATAATCGTCTGGAACAAACTCTGATATTCGCCAACAGGGGCGTGATTTATGACAGAGATATGCGCGAGCTGGCCACCAATGCTGTCAAGGAAGGAGACAATAATTTCACCAACCGGCTCTATCTCCCCATTAGAGGCATTGCGCATGTGGTTGGTTATCTCAAATATCCTCTCTCCGATCGGATGGGCGTGTATTATGAAGAAAATTATCGTGGTCGTGACGGAGTTGAGCGTGCCTACGACACTCTCCTTGGAGGGGTTAACGGTCTTAAATTAAGAGAAACGAATGTCTTTGGCGAGATAACTTCGGAGTCAGTGATTAAGAGACCGAAAGACGGCAATCCCATCATTCTCTCCATCGATGCTCGCTTGACAGAGGTTTTATACGAAGCCATTGAGTCTCTAGCTAAGGACAGAGATTTTGTTGGCGGGGCCGCTGCGTTTATGGATGTCCGGACCGGCGAGATTCTTGCCCTGACGAGTTTTCCCGAATACGACCCAAACACGCTCACAGCGGGCGTTGACCAAAAGGCAATTAGTTTTCTGATTCATAATCCATCGAAGCCCTTTTTAAATCGCGCTATAGGGGGACTCTATACCCCGGGATCTATTTTAAAACCCATTATTGCCCTCGCGGCTCTGAACGAAAAGTTGATTTCTCCCACCAAACAAATCTTAAGCACTGGCTCAATTACAGTTTCTAATCCGTATGATCCGTCCAAGCCCTCTGTTTTTAAAGATTGGAAAGCTCACGGCTGGACAGATATGAAAGAGGCGCTCGCTGTTTCTTCAGATACGTATTTCTACTCTGTCGGCGGCGGCTTCGGGGACCAGAAGGGACTAGGCATCACTCTCCTGAACAAATACTTCCGACTTTTCGGACTGGCGGAGAAGACGAGAGTTGAGCTTCTCGGCGAAGTAGAAGGTGTCATCCCTTCTCCAGAGTGGAAAAAGCAGAAATTCAATGGTGACCTCTGGCGCTTAGGTGATACATATATTACCGCCATTGGTCAGTACGGTACGCAGATTACCCCTCTCAATGCGGCGAGGTTTACAGCTGCAATTGCGAACGGTGGTAACGTGTTGACACCCTCGCTTCTCCTCGGGGGTAACCCAGAGCCGATAGAACGCATCGTTGAGTTTGACGAAGAAGATTGGAAAATAGTGCGCGAAGGCATGAGGGAGGGTGTTACTTACGGTACCTCGGTTAGTCTCAATGTGCCGTATGTTAAGGTTGCTGCTAAGACCGGCACGGCGGAAGTCGGTTCCGCCAAGCGATATGTTCATTCTTGGTCTGTCGGTTTTTTTCCCTTTGAGAATCCTAAATATGCTTGGGCGATTGTTATGGAAAAAGGGCCGAGTTCAACCAGTTCGGGAGCCACCTCGGTAATAAGAACACTTCTGGACTGGATGGCGGTCAATACCCGAGAGTACTTTGAGTAACGCTTAAGACCTAATAATAGTCGTTTAGTAACAAAAAGGGGGCTGATTGACAATCAAGCCAACGCCCCCTATACCGCAGAAAGAAGTCAGGTCTTCACTGGATGTGGCGATAAGCGGTCAGGGTCAATTCCTCCCCCCACGCCGCTACCGCTAAACAGAAGAGGAGCACGATGCAAAGGAACAAAACGCCTGCGTCTGTTCGGTTTCTCATCGAGGACTCCTTTCATACGAGAGATTATTTCTTCATCCAAGCATTTCCGCTCGCTTCTCGGTACTTTCCGCCAGATTCTTTTCAGAATAAAAAGAACTTAATTCTGTCGCTCATTTTTCACCATCCTTTCGACGATTTCTTTGGCCGTGCTTTGATACTTGCCGCGCCAACCCTCGCAACACTTCACCGAGCAAAACAAGCGGGACTGATACCTCACACTTCCCGGAAGCTGCGGGTCGAAGAAACACGAACAGTTTGGGCAGAATGACATTTTCTTTCCCTCCTTAGACGTTTAGACCATTTACATTTCCAACGTTTTCGCCACTTTCTCCTCCGCCTCCTTCTCGGACGCCGTAAACGTCGGGTGTTGATATGAACGGTATTCCTCGTAACAGACAACCGAACAGAATTCCCGCCTTTGAAAAACGATGAACATCTGTTGGTCAGAAAGGAACACCTCCAGACAGTTGGTGCACATCATCACAGGCGCACCCCTTTCCATTAGAGGATTTTTTGTATCCTCCGATACACTTCAATGAGCTGCACGGACCTCTTGTGAGCTGTTTACATCTTGTTTCTAAACTTGATTATATACTGACCTTATGTATGTGTCAATAGCTTGTTCGTGTAGGGTACATCAAAACCGCAATTGATTTTGGTGGGATAGTGAGATATGATTCTCGTGATAATTTAACTTCATGCATGGCGACGAAGATTATCTGACCAAAGAAAAGTTCCTGGAGCTTGAAAAAGAACTCGGGCATCTCAAAACCGTGAAGCGCAAAGAGGTCGCTGAGGCCCTTGAGTATGCTAAATCTCTGGGAGACCTATCCGAAAACCAGGAATATCAAGAGGCGCGCGACAGTCAGGCGATATTAGAAGATCGTATTAATCGGCTTGGGGCCATTTTGAAATCAGCTAAAATCGTCTCTACCCAAAGTAGCAATCTTATCTCCGTCGGCTCCGTCATGACTGTGGAAAAAGAAAGCGACAAATCTCGCAAATCTTACACTTTAGTTGGTTCAGAAGAAGCCGATGCCGCTCGCGGTAAAATTTCTTTGCGCTCTCCTTTGGGTCTCGCCGCTATGGGTAAATCGAAGGGCGAAACATTTTCCTTTGAGACTTCCGGTGGTACAATGTCGTATAAGATTATCGACATTAAGTAATGACGTCACTAGAAGAGATCAGACAAACCAGGTTAGAAAAACTCAACTTTCTTATCTCGAAAGACATTAATCCCTATCCTGCCACCGCGCGTCAAGATATTACTTGCGAAGTAGGCGCCACCCGCTTTGATGAATTAGCAAGGAATGGTAAGAGTTTGTACATGGTTGGTCGCATCATGTCTCTGCGGACTCAGGGGAAAATTATTTTTTTTGATCTGAATGATGGCACGGGCCGTTTTCAAGCCTTGCTTAAGAAAGGGGGGCCACTTAAAGAAGAATCCTTCGAACTTTTTGAAAAAGCGTTTGATATCGGCGACTTTGTAGAGGTCAAAGGCACTTTTTTTCTGACCAAGAGGGATGAAAAGACGGTTCTGGTCGAAGAAGTTAGAATGCTCGCCAAATCCCTCCGCCCCCTGCCCGAGAAGTGGCATGGTCTGCAGGACCATGAAACTAGGTTTCGTCAGAGATATTTAGACATTCTCTTTAATCCTGAATCAAGGGAGATGATAGAGAAACGTTCCGTCTTTTGGAACGCTGTCAGAGAATTTCATGCGAGCCACGGATTCTTGGAGGTCGAAACTCCGGTTTTAGAAAATATTGTGGGCGGAGGCGATGCCGTTCCATTTAAAACTCATCATAACGCGTTGGATATGGATGTCTATCTTCGAATCTCAGCGGGGGAGCTCTGGCAAAAAAGGTTGATGGTCGCTGGGATGGAGAAGACTTTTGAGATTGGAAGAATTTTCCGCAATGAAGGCATGTCTCCGGAACATCTGCAAGATTATACTCAATGTGAAGCTTATTGGGCCTACGCTGATTATAAAGACATGTATAAATTCTTGCGGGAATGCTATCTTTACGTTGCGGAAAAAACCTTTGGCACGCTTAAGTTCAAGATAAATAGTTTCGATATTAATCTCAATCAGGATTGGCCGTTGCTAGACTACACAGGAGAGGTCAAGAAACAGACCGGAGTCAATATTGAAAAAACAAGCGATGAAGAAATAGAAAAAAGATTGAAAGAACTGGGAGTAGAATATGAAGCAAGTAATAAAACGCGTCTAATCGATTCGTTGTGGAAATATTGCCGTAAAAAAATCAGCGGGCCGGCTATTCTTATAAACGAACCGAAAATCACATCTCCACTGTCAAAATCTTCCTTTGATAATCCCAATATTACAGAACGTTTTCACTTTATTATTGCGGGTTCGGAAGTCGGGCAAGGTTATAGCGAACTCAATGACCCGATAGATCAAAAAGAGCGTTTCCAAGAACAAGAAAAGATGCGGGAGGCAGGAGATACGGAAGCCCAGATGACCGACAATGATTTTGTCGAAGCTCTAGAGTACGGAATGCCTCCCACCGCTGGACATGGATTTAGTGAGCGTCTCTTCAGTTTATTGATGAACAAGTCAATCCGGGAAACACAAATATTTCCGTTGATGAAGCCGAAACAGTGGTAACAATACGTTGTTATTTTTTGTCTTTTATTTCTTGTTTGAGCTTTGAAATAAGTTCCTCGACTTCAAGTTGGTCAAACTTGCCCGCCTCCCTACTCTCTAGAGTCACTCTATTGTCAGAGACTTCTTGGTCTCCGATGACTAGCATGTAAGGCACTTTCTCAATTTTAGCATTTCTAATTTTCTTGCCCAGACTTTCATTTGAATCGTCCAATTCCACTCTGATATTTTCTGCTTTTAATTTTTCAAAAACGTCTCTCGCATATTTGAAATGTCCTTCGCCTATTGGCAGTACCCTGACTTGCACAGGACTAAGCCAAAGAGGGAAAGCGCCAGCATATTTTTCTATCAGAAAAGCCATAATACGTTCAATGGCTCCAATGGAAGAACGGTGCACCACGAAAGCGCCATGCTCTTTGCCATCTTCTCCGATGTAAGTTAGATTAAATCGTTTGGGCATACACAAATCGTATTGTACGGTGAAAGCCGTATCCTCTTTGCCGTTCACGTTTTTCATCTGGATATCTATCTTCGGACCGTAAAATGCCGCTTCATCTTTTGCTTCCTCGAATGCCACTTCGCGCTTTTTCATAAGTTCACGCAACAAATCTTCCGCTTTTTCCCACCCCTCATCCTTATAATACTTTTCGGCATTATCTCGATCTCCGAGTGACAGCCGATATCTGTAATCTTTCCCCATCTTGAGGCCTAAGCAGCCATTGGCGTATTCGATTAGGTTTAATGCTTCACCTATTTCTTCGACCGCTTGTTCTTCTGAAACGCAGATGATATGCGCATCAGATAGACAGAAACTGCGTACCCTTTGAAGACCCATTAATTCCCCCGATTGCTCGTAACGATAAAGTTTGGCCACTTCGGCGATACGTATCGGCAGTTCGCGATAACTATGGGGCTTGGACAGATAAAGTTGGAAATGATGCGGACAAGTCATTGGTCGAAGCATAAATTCCTCGTCATCAATCACGATGGGAGCGTACATTGAGTCCTGATAATGCGGGTAGTGGCCGGATTTTTTATAAAGTTCGAGCCGGGCTATATCTGGTGTATAGACATGCTGATAACCTCGTTTGATTTCTTCGTCGACGATAAAGCGTTCCAGTTCTCGGCGAATGGCGGCGCCCTTAGGTAAAAGCATGGGCAAACCCTTGCCGACCATCTCATCTATATGAAAAAGTCCAAGTTCTCTACCCAATTTCTTATGGTCATCTTTTTCCGTATCGCTCATAAACTACATCCTACAGCGCCTTTATCTTCTCGGCAATAAAGGAAGTTTCGCCCCTGCGTTTCGAGACTTTACCCTTGATAGCGATGCAAGTTTCCGGTTGAATGAAAGAACGGAATTCGCCAAGTATTCTCGGGAAGATTGCCACCTCGACCATGCCGGACAAATCAGCCAGACGCATGAAAACCATACGCTCGTTTCCTTTGGTTAAAACGTCGCGCACTTCCTCGACTATGCCCGCGATAACTGTTTCGGTGCCCTCCCGTAGGTCGGAAAGTTTCTCGATGTTGACTTTAATCGAAAGAAGCTTGTCCTGATATATTTCAAGCGGATGACCGGAGATGTAGAGACCGAGAAGTTCCTTTTCCCACGAGAGTCTCTCTTTTTGCGTAGCGACCGGGGCATCAAGGAGGCGCAAGACCGGCAGAGTGGAAGTGTCGGACATCAGACCGAAAAGAGAATCTTGATTTTTAGGCGCACTCATTCTTTCGCGATGATATCCGAGCAGATTATCAATGTTGAAAAGTAGCATACCGCGCTCACCGAATCCTGCCTTGCCGGCAGGCAGGTCATCGAGAGCTCCGCATTTAATGAGCGACTCAAGAGACTTTTTATTCAAGTTTTTATCCTTTACGCGATCGAGGAAATCAGCCAAATCTTTAAACTTACCATTAAGTTTTCTTTCAGCGGTGATGGAACTCGAAATCCCTTGTCCAAAATTTTTTATCGTGGTCAATCCGAAGCGTATTTTATACGGGCTCGGCGGATTATTAACCACCGTGAATTGAGAAAAACTTTCATTGATTGACGGAGGCAAGACTGCTATGCCCATGCGCTTGCATTCTTTAATCATGACACCTATTTTCTCCACATCACCGGATTCCGCCGTGAGTACGGCGGACATATAAATTGCAGGGAAATTTGTCTTTAAAAAAGCTGTAATATAAGCTACGTGGCCGTAACTTGCCGCATGAGCCTTGTTGAAACCATATCCTTGGAATGGTTCGAAAAGTTTCCAGAGATCCTCGGCTTTGTCTTTACTCATACCACCGTGGGTTTCGCAACCTTTAACGAAGTTGATATGCTGTTTCCTCATTTCCTCTGGAATCTTCTTGCCGACCGCCTTGCGGAATTTGTCGATTTCACCCCAAGAGTACCCCGCCACTTCGAGAGCTGTCATTAAGAGGTCATCCTGATAGACCAACACGCCGTAAGTGGTATCTAGAAAGTCTTTCATCTTGGGATGAAGATAAGTAATGGGTCTGGAGCCATGTTTTCTCGCGATGTATTCCCGAATGTTGTCCATCGGCCCTGGGCGATAGAGGGCCACCATAACATTGATGTCGTGGATAGTATTGGGCTTAAGTTCCATCAGAGCGCGTGTCATCCCGTCTCCGTTGAGTTGGAAAGTACCCTCGGTTTCCCCACGGGTGAGCATCTCGAAAGTTTTACTGTCTTCAATAGAGATGTCTTCCACCCTTATTTTCTGACCCTCAATCTTTTCGATACGAGCCAAAGTCTCAGCAATGATCGAGAGGTTTCTGATACCCAGGAAGTCAAACTTGAGGAGTCCAACTTCTTCCACAGAGTACATGTCATATTGGGTGATAATTTTCTTCTCACCTTTTGTATCGTATTGAAGCGGAGTGTAGTTGACCAATAGTTCTGGCGAGATAACCACACCGGCCGCATGGACAGAGATGTGTCTGGCATTACCCTCAATTTTCTTCGCCACGTCCATAATGGTTTTGGTATCGCTATCTTCTTCGTAGAGTTTTTTAAGTTCTGGGTTTTCCTTCATGGCCCGATCGATGGTCATGGGGAATCCCTGGGCGCCGAGCGGAATAAGTTTAGCTATTTTATCGCCCAGGGCATAGGAAAAGCCCAGGGCCCTCGTCACATCACGTACAGCCCCGCGAGCCATCATAGTGCCGAAAGTGCCAATCTGCGCGACGTGATCTATGCCATATTTCTGGCGAGCGTATTCAATCAGCTCATCTCGTCTATCATCTGCAATATCAAGGTCAAAATCCGGCGGTGATGGCCGGTCTGGATTAAGAAAACGTTCAAAAGGCAAAACATATTTTATAGGGTCGACAGTAGTAATGCCTGAAAGATAAGTAACCATTGATCCTGCCGCGGAACCTCTGGTGTTGGTTAGGATACCGTGGTCGTGAGCATAACGCATCAAATCAACAGCAACCAAGAAGTATGGAGAGTAACCCTTGTCAGTAATAATCTTTAGTTCGTACTCAATGCGTTCTACTATCCCAGGAGTATTTTTGAGATTCTTATTTTTAAGACCAGCGTAAACGATATCACGTAACTCCTCGTCATATGACTGACCGCTCTCTACCACATAATTTGGGAAAACCCACTTTCCGAGTTCCAGCTTGACATTACATCTATCGGCAATCTTGACTGCATTCCCAATGGCTTCAGGATAATTCCTGAAATCTTCTTTAGCTTGCTCTGTTGAGATGAAGGAGAGGTCCACTTCTTTATTGAAAGTGTGATTCTCGCGCAACTGTCCTTGAATAGAAACGAGAGTATTAAGAACGGGTCTGTCAGCTGGTTCTAAATAGTGTACATCATAAATAGCCACTATATTTTCGTCCCCCTTCTTTTTTAGACTTGGTAAGCTTTGGGGAGTGACTCCAAGATAGAATCTATCTCCAAAGATTTCTTGATACCATTTTGGTTTTGTGGAAATTGCAATCAAGCCATCATTGTATTTTTCCAAAAGTTCACGATCTATACGCGGTTTATAGTAGAACCCTTCAAGGTACGAATCAGTAACCAATTTGAGTAAATTTAAATATCCAGCATTATTTTCCGCGAGTAATACCAGTCGATCTCGTTCATTATCAACTCTGGCTTCCTTATCTTTTCTTGTTCGATGAGCAACATAAAAATCAACTCCAATAATCGGTTTTATTTCTTGTTCCAGGCACTCTTTATAGAATTCTATGGCGCCATAAAGATTGCCCGAATCGGTCAGGGCGAGTGCGTTCATGCCCGAGAGACTCGCTTTCTTGACGAGGTCTGGAATTTTCGGCAAAGCTTCAAGGAGAGAATAATGGCTATGGGTGTGGAGATGCACGAATCGCGACATGCGCGTATTATAATGTATAAAATGCGATATGTCGTAGGCATTGACGAAGCGGGCAGAGGGCCACTAGCCGGACCAGTGGCGGTGGGAGCAGTTTCGATTCCATTAGGCTTTAATAAACTTTTTTTCAAAAGTATTAAAGATTCTAAAAAGCTTTCTCTCAATGAGCGGGAGCTGTGGTTCGCTTTAGCTCTCGAGGCTCGTAAAGAAGGTGCTCTAGATTTTGCCGTCTCGCTTGTCTCGGAAAAAGTCATAGACCGGAAAGGTATTTCCTACGCCATCAGACTCGGTATTAAAAGAAGTCTTATAGCTCTCGGTGTGCCAGAGGATTCTCAAGTGTACCTCGATGGAGGCATCAAAGCGCCTGAGCAATTCAAACACCAACTCACGGTCATCAAAGGGGATGAGAAGATTCCAATCATTTCTCTCGCTTCTATAGTGGCGAAAGTGATACGTGACCGCAAAATGGTCAGACTCTCAAAAAAATTTCCGGAATTTAATTTTGATATGCACAAAGGCTATGGCACGAGCCTGCATCGACAAGCTATTAAAAAATTTGGTCCGACGGTTATTCATCGCCGGAGTTTTTTAACACGATTGACAAGACACGGGTAAGTGTAGTATAGTTGGAGGTAGAAAGGAGGTTGCGATGAAAACACATTTTGCCTGTGCCGTGATTTACCGTGCCAGTCCGGCGAATGGAGAACTGGAGTTTCTCGTCTTCGACTATCATTCGACCAACCCGAGGACGGGTGTAAGGACATTGAAGCAGGTGAAGTTTCCCGGTGGAGTCAATCGGAGATATCCCGATGAGTCGGTAGCCATGACACTGGCTCGCGAGGTGTGGGAAGAAACCCATCTTGCTTTGGTGAAATCTAAAGAGATTTGGAGAAAGGAGATGGCTGCAGACCACATCAAGTACGGGTTTCTTGTCAATTTCGACGATTGTCGGGGGGAGCCGAGAAGACTTCCGATTGTCGACGACGATGGTAACGAGCTCGGTTCTCCTCGCTGGGCTCCTGCATCAATCCTGGGTCGGTCCCTATATTACTCGCACCAGGAAGTGTATCTCGTGGCTTGTCGTGAACTACGTATCTTCTAGTCTCTATGGCTACCAGCCCCGCTCCGGCGTACGACGTCGGAGCGGGCTTTTCATTTGCGAATCTAGATGCTAGAGTGGGATTATGACAGTACGAATGAGGCATACCAGGTCTCATACTAAAAATAGACGTTCTCATCACGCCTTAGCCAAGCCCGCTCTCTCGAAGGATAAGTTGGGCAATTTTCATCTGCGTCACAGACTGTCGAAAGTGAGTGGCACTTATCGCGGTAGAAAAATTATTGATTTAACAGCTAAACTTGAGAAACAGGCGAAAAACATCAAATAGTTCTTTTGTTCTTTATGTCAAACCGACACCTATCAAGGTCAATCATTCTCCAAACTCTGTTTGAGTGGGACTTCGAGGGTCAGAAAGAGGGCGAGATATTTCCCATCTTTGAGCGCACCATTTCCGAATTTGCGCCTGGCACGAACGACAGGCCCTTTATGAACAATCTCTTAAGGCGGGTGCTCGAGAAAAAGAAAGACCTGGACATTTTAATAGAAAAAGCGGCGCCGGAATGGCCGATTGATAAAATTTCTATCGTCGACAGAAATATCTTACGTATTGGCCTCGCCGAACTCTTATTTGCGGACCGTCAGGAGGTACCGCCCAAAGTGGCTATTAACGAAGCTATTGAACTTGCCAAAACTTTTGGCGGAGAGACTTCCGGCAGATTTATTAACGGGGTGCTTGGCGCTGTCTATAAGGAAATGGGTGAACCGGGCAAATTTGATGTGTCTAAAGCTAAGAAGAAATACGGTAATGTGCCCACAGATAAACTACCGGTAGAGCGTCTGGCGGGGGCGGTGGTCTTTGCCCGCCACGAAGGAGACATTTATCTAGCACTAGTTCACGATGTCTTCGGACACTGGACCCTGACTAAAGGTAAACTGGAAGGTCGAGAGAATGAGGAAGAAGGTCTATGTCGAGAAGCTCAAGAAGAACTTGGCATACCCGTTAAAGTTCTCGAGCGGCTGGGAGAAAATTCGTATTCGACCTACCATCCGGAGAAGGGCAAAATACTCAAGCATGTCGACTACTTTCTCGCGGAAGCGTCATTTCAAGAACTGACTCTCGAGAAGAAAGAGAAACAAGGCGGTCTGGATGATGTGCGATGGTTCAAACTTGCTGACATCTTAGACCTAAATTTGTATGATGATATCTTGCCCATCGTGACAAAAGCTATACAGAAATTAGCGGAGTCTTAATAATCACATGGATTTCTCAAAATTTGAAGAGAGAGCGGGAGTGATATTTAAAGACAAGGGCCTCTTGAAGCAGGCTTTTACCCATCGCTCGTATATAAACGAAAATCGGGGCCCTGTTCTGGCGCATAATGAGCGCCTGGAGTTTCTTGGAGATGCCGTTTTGGAACTGGTCATTACCAATTATCTTTACGGACGTCTTAAAGATTCGACTGAAGGAGAATTGACCTCTCTGCGCTCGGCCTTGGTTAATGCCGATACTTGCTCTCTGGTGGCGCAGACGCTTGGCATCAATGAATGCCTCCTGCTCTCCCGAGGCGAATCGAAAGATACCGGTCGAGCACGCCAATATATTCTCGCCAACACTTTGGAAGCTGTCATCGGCGCCGTTTATATTGACCAAGGATATGAGATTGCCCAAAATTTCATTCTGACCCATGTGGCGCCACTCTTAGAAAACATCCTGAAGGGCGGGGATTGGATAGATGCCAAGAGTCTTTTCCAAGAGAAAGCTCAAGAGCACGCGGGATTAACTCCCGTTTACAAAACCATACGTGAATCAGGACCCGACCACGACAAACATTTTACCGTCAGTGTCTCTGTCGGTGAGGAATTGTCAGGTGTGGGGGAAGGTAAGTCTAAACAAGATGCGGAGCAACAAGCCGCCCGTCAAGCGCTTGATTCTAAAGGTTGGGGTTAAATATAGGTATCGTATAAATTAAATGTATTTAAAGTCGGAAGCTTTAATAAGTCAATTCGCTAAGGGTCGAGTGGCTGTCTTTATAGATGCGGCAAATATTTTTTATTCGCAACGAACATTAAAGTGGCATATTGATTACAGAAAGCTAGCGCTATATCTTAAAGACACTCTGAATCTGATAGGACTTTTTTATTATACTGGTCTTGTTGGTTCGTTGGAAAAACAGCAATCCTTTCTCAAGAAACTAATGTCTTTGAAGTATCATGTAACTTCAAAAGAAATTAAGTTTATAAAGATAGCAGGTTCTGCCGATATCCCCAAAGGTAATCTTGATGTGGAGCTTGCCCTTGACGCATACCGAATGCGAAATGAATTTGATACCATAGTCCTATTCTCTGGTGATTCCGACTTCGCTTATTTACTTGATATGCTCAAACAAGAGGGTAAGAATGCGATAGTGGTCTCAATGCGTGGTCACATTTCAAAAGAATTGCTTGAGCGGGCGAAATATATTGACTTACCTAAGCTACGTCCTATGATAGAAAAAATCAAGGAGCCGGACGAATCCGGCTCCTGAAGTCTGACGTAATCCATTATAATCGCTACCGAAATAATGTCAAGCAAATGTATTTAAAGTCAATAGAACTGTCGGGATTCAAATCTTTTGCAAAAAAGAATACTTTCGAATTCGACTCCCCGATATCGGCTATCGTCGGACCAAACGGTTCGGGTAAGTCGAATGTCGCCGAAGCTTTTCGTTTTGTGCTCGGAGAACAATCAATCAAGAGTATGCGCGGCAAGCGCGGTGAAGACTTGATTTGGAATGGTGCGGCTGACTCACCACGGGCTAGTCGGGCGAATGTTAAGATGATTTTTAATAATGAAAATAAAGTATTTGATATAGATTTTCCGGAAGTCACAATTGAACGAACGGTTCACCGCGATGGTTTGAACGAGTATTTTATCAACAATAGCCCGGTGCGTCTTAAGGATATTTTGGAGCTTCTGGCACGGGCTCATATCGGAGCCTCTGGTCATCACATCATCTCTCAAGGCGAAGCCGATAAAATTCTTAGTGCCAATCCTAAAGACAGAAAAAGCATGGTTGAGGATGCATTGGGGTTGAGACTTTATCAATATAAGCGTCTGGAGAGTGAGCGCAAACTTAAGAAAACGTTTGAAAACATTGCACAGGTGGAAGCGCTACGTAAAGAAATTGCCCCGCACCTGAAATTTCTTGGAAAACAGGTCGAAAAACTTGAGAAGACGGAAAGTATGCGCGAAGAACTGAAAGTGCTTGCGAACGAATATTTCAGGCGAGAAGACTTCTACCTGGTCTCGTCGAAAGCGGCGCTCTTGGCAGAAAGGAAGCCATTAGACGAAGCCTTGGAAAAACTTTCCCAAGAGTCAAAAAATGCCAAAAGAATAATCGAGCTGGAATCTGGATTGAGCATCGTCGAGAAAGAAAAAGATAGTCTGACAAGAGAGATCGGCAAGCTAGAGGGGCTTATCATTGCGGAAGAAAAGACCATCGAAATTGATATGAAGCTGTCTGCCTCTGATGAGCTGAAAACCGTCAAACTCAAGGACGTGGAGACTCTCTACCAGGAAATTAGTACGCTTTTCAATGTTCTAGCGATTAAGAAAAAGCTTGAGAATTTTATCAGGGAAAGAAAACACCATACGGATTCTAAATTGATTACGGAGGCACAAGCGAGAATAAGAGAATTCAAAAAGCGTCAGATAGAATTTGAGATATCCTTGGAAACTCTTAAGAGAAAAGAACATGACATTTCTGAAGCTGAAAAAGCGGTTTTCCGCATCATGTCGGAGGAAAAAGAGCTGATTTCCAAATTAAATCTCCTCAAATCCGGTGAAGAGAGGGTCAATCTCATCGAGGAAGAATTCAAAAGGGAACTCGATGAGGTTGAGCATCTGGTTGGCCCCGCTGTGCTCACATACAAACACGGAGGCAACGCCTCCGTACCCATTAGTCGGCAAGGACAGGAAAAGACTAAGCGGGACATACAAAAGCTTAAAATCCGGCTTGAGGATTCAAGCGTTTCCGGTATGGAGGAGGTGCATAAAGAGTATCAAGATACTTTCGAGCGTGACGCGTTTTTAGCGCGTGAATTGCTTGACCTAGAAAAATCGGCTGAAGTTCTCTCCGAGCTTATAAAAGAATTGGAGACACGTTTGGCAGTCGAATTCACCTCCGGACTTGCGAGTATTAATAAAGAATTCAGTAAACTCTTCGTTTCTATGTTCGGCGGGGGAGAAGCAAGTTTGGTGCTTGTTAAAGAAGTAATAGATGAAGAAGAGGTGCCAGAAGAAGGCCTGGATATCAAAGTTGGTCTGCCTAAGAAAAAAATCCGAGGTCTCGTAATGCTCTCTGGCGGTGAACGGGCCCTGACCTCCATCGCGCTTATTTTCGCGGTCTCTCAAGTCAATCCTCCGCCATTTATTATTCTTGACGAGACAGACGCGGCGCTTGACGAATCCAATTCAAAGAAATATGGAGATTTAGTCGAGATACTCTCCAAACATTCCCAGCTTATTTTGATAACACATAATAGAGAAACAATGTCTCGCGCCGGAATTATCTATGGCGTCACCATGGGCTCAAACGGCATCTCCAAACTTCTCTCTATATCATTCGACGAAGCTGTCGAAGCCACGAAATAAATTTCGACTTAGTCGTTTATTATTGTGGCGCTATCTTTCACGATCGTGAAAGATAGCATTATTTAGCGATACGTTACTTTTACGCGACCGCATTTTATTAACGTATGTTAGGAAAAGAAAAAGAGCAACCGTTTGATGGGTCACTCTTGGTAGGTGGGATGGATGTCGTCGGCTAAATTCCAAGAAAAAATCAATTTAACATCGTAAAAGCGGAAAAATATGGCTTTAAATAAGGAGTTGAGGATAGCTAAACAAACTGGAAGTCCAGAGTTTTTCTTTCAGGGTCGGAAGCGATGAGTTTGACCCGGATTTTATCGCCCAGAGAATATTTCTTGCCGGTCCTTTGACCCACCATGGCATAGAGTTTCTCGTTGAGTTCGTAAAAATCGTCTTTCATGTCGCGTAATTTGACCATACCTTCCGCTTTAGTATTTACCTCTTCAACGTAGATTCCCCACTCTGAAACCCCGGAAACAGTAGCATCGAACTCTTCACCAATATGGTCCTGCATATATTCCACTTGTTTGTATCTGATAGAAGCGCGTTCAGCTTCTGCCGCCTCAAGTTCGCGCTCACTCGAATCATCGCAGAGTCTCTGGTACTTGATAATCTCATCCTGTTCTATCTGGCCTTTCGTGAGAAAGCGGAGAAGCAGTCGATGGACAAGCAAGTCCGGGTAGCGACGGATAGGCGAAGTGAAATGGGTATAATATCCAAAAGCCAATCCAAAATGGCCGATGTTGGAAGTGGAATATATTGCTTTCGACATAGCTCTGATCGCCGCCGTCTTGATAAGCATTTCCGCCGGAGTGTCCTCGACCGAGCGAAGCATCCGGGCAATCTCTTCGCCAGTAGTTTCCCCATCTTTGTTTTTGAGCTCAAAGCCGAGCGCTTTAACAAAAGTGGCAAGGTTCACGATTTTTTCTCTGTCGGGGGCATCGTGAATGCGGTAGACGAAGGCGGCGCGACTATTTTTGCCATTAGCGGTATGCATATAGGTCGCTACCTCGCGATTGGCAAGTAGCATGAATTCCTCGATAAGTTTGTGAGTATCTTTACGTTCCTTTCTGTACACTCGGATTGGTTTGCCTAAATCATCCAGTTCGAACTTTACTTCCTCGGTTTCAAAATCAATAGCGCCTTTTCGAAATCTCTCCTCCCGAAGCTTTTTAGCGAGTGTATTTAGAATTTTCAGTTCTTCGACAAACGTTCCTGTCCCCTTATCTAAAATTTCTTGGGCATCTTCGTAGGTGAAGCGCTTGTCGGATTCTATGAGCGTTTTGCCGAACCAGCGTTCTTTGACTCTGGCTTCTTTGTCTATTACGAAGACAACCGAGAAAGCGTATTTGGGTTCGTTAGGGTTGAGAGAGCAGAGGTCGTTAGAGAGTACTTCCGGAAGCATAGGAATGGTACGGTCCACAAGATAGATGGAGGTGCCGCGCTTGCGTGCTTCGCGGTCGAGTTCGGTTTTTTCCTCTACGAAATGAGAAACGTCGGCAATGTGAATGCCTATCTCATAGTCGCCGTTGGGCAGTATTTTAAAAGATAGGGCGTCGTCGAAGTCCTTGGCATCCGCTGGATCGATGGTAAAAGTGGTAGTTTCGCAGAAATCTTTACGGTCTTTCAGTTTTTCCTCTTTTTTGTATTTCTCTTTCCACCCCTGCGCTTCTTTTTCCACCTCGGCCGGGAAATCAACCTCGAACCCGCTTTCATAAACAATGCCGAGCATTTCGGTATTATGTTCACCGGCACGGCCGATAATTCGGATTACCTTTCCCTTTGGACTTTTGGATGGCACGGGCCATTCGGCAATCTTTACTTGAACTTTATCGCCCTCAATTGCGTTTCCCGCAGAATCAAAGGATACGAAAATATCTCGATACATGCGCCTGTCATCCGGCACAAGAAAAAATCCCTCTTCCGTTTTCTCCAGAGTGCCGACAAATTCTGTCTTATGGCGCTCTATTATTTCTATTACTCGAGCTTGTTTTCTGCCGAGAATTTCTTTATGGAGTGATTCGACTTTCACTCTGTCGCGGTTAAGGGCGATGTTAAGATTATCCGGCTGGATTTCGAAGTCTTCATCAGCGTCTGGTATAGGAAAATAACCGACACCCTTGCCGGTCACGCGAATGATTCCTTCTAACATATTATTTTCTGTCATTTGGAAACACTATATCAGATTTTGTTTACATTGAGCTTGTCGAAATGTGGGCGGGAGAGGACTTGAACCTCCACTCCTTACGGAACATGGTCCTAAACCATGCGCGTCTGCCATTTCGCCACCCGCCCAGTGCGTCCACGAGGATTCGAACCTCGGACCATCTCCTTAAGAGGGAGTTGCTCTACCAACTGAGCTATGGACGCATTTCGCGACTCTTAGCTCTCTCTAACCAAAGCCGACGTTTCAGTCGGCTCCCCGACTTTACGTCGGGGCTGAGCTATGGACGCATTTCGCGACTCTTAGCTCTCTCTAACCAAAGCCGACGTTTCAGTCGGCTCCCCGACTTTACGTCGGGGCTGAGCTATGGACGCATGGGATTGAGTATCGCAAAAAAGCACTGATTTATCAATTGTGATAATGTATAAAAGTTAGCCGACTGAATAACGGCGTGGTGGCGAAGTGGTAACGCTTTGGTCTGCAAAACCAACATACAGGGGTTCGATTCCCCTCCACGCCTCAAGCTATAATTGACATAGCTTTATGCCCGGGTGGCGGAATCGGTATACGCGCGAGACTTAAAATTTCGTGACCGCAAGGTCGTGTGGGTTCGATGCCCACCCCGGGCACCAATGTAATTTGATGCAAAAATAAGTCATGGATTCTTCAATAGTAAATTTGCTTGCCACATATCAACTGCCAGCCGTTTTCTTTGGTGCGTTCTTTTTTGGAGAAACAGTCATCCTGACAGCCGCGTTTTTGGCTGGTCAAGGTACCTGGTCAATCGAGAGTGTCTTTTGGCTGTCGTTTGCGGGGACTGTAATCTCGGACTCTCTCTGGTTTCTTCTTGGCCAAACTTTTTTCAAGTTCACGAAACGATGGGAAAAATATCAAGATCAATATCAGACGTTCCTTATTAAACTTGAAAAAATAACTGGCCAAAGACCATTTCTCTCCCTTTTATTTATCAAGTTTTTGTACGGTACACGGATTTTAACCATTATTTATTTGTCAATTCGAAAAGTGCGTTATTTTACCTTTCTTTTATTTAACACAATTGGTACTGTCCTTTGGTTATCGGTGATGATTCTCGTTGGTTGGCTAGTCGGAAGAGGGGTTCTAGATGCAGGTCAGATCTTCTCCAGAGTCGAGTACGCATTTACTGCATTAGTTTTACTAATTGTGC
>Ga0209542_10004936_pt1 | contig 27056 bp, 30 predicted proteins | sample RifCSPhighO2_01_FD_184028 | JGI IMG/M metagenome (GOLD analysis project Ga0209542, IMG submission 184028) | Soil microbial communities from Rifle, Colorado - Rifle CSP2_plank highO2_0.1 (SPAdes) (version 2) | ecosystem: Environmental > Terrestrial > Deep subsurface > Rock core/Sediment ...
AAAACCAGTTAAATCTGAATCAAAACCAGTTAAATCTGAATCAAAACCAGTTAAATCTGAATCAAAACCAGTTAAATCTGAATCAAAACCAGTTAAATCCGAATCAAAACCAGTTAAATCTGAATCAAAACCAGTTAAATCTAAATCTAAATCAGAATCAACACCTGAATTAACACCTGAATTAACACCTGAATTAACACCTGAATTAACATCTGAATCAACACCTGAATCAACACCTGAATCAAAACAAGTTCCTGAAGTAGTATCTAAATCAACATTAGAATCAAAATCAACAACTGAACCAACAAAAAAAGTAAAATCAAAAGTTGAAAAACTAGATCAATCTGATGTAACACATAAAGATACATCAAAAGGAGTTGAAAATAAATCAAAAAAGGTTAAAGCTTAATTTATTAATTATTTGTTGATATTCTTCATAATTTTTTTTATATAACTTAATCATATTTAATAAGTTATTTTCAATTTCATTTAATTTATCTAATTCTATAGATAATAATTTTAATTTATCATTCATATATTATAATTTATTATTTAATTCTGTTATTTTATTTAATGTATTTTCACGAATTTCAATAATTTTATTTATTTTTTCTTCTAATTTTTCTATTATTTTTTTATCATGATTTATTTTTTCAGTAATTAATTTAACTGTAAATTTATTATAATATTCTTTATACATCATTATTTGTTCATTATTTAATAAATTTGATTTTAATATAATTTCTATTATTTTTATTATTTGTTGTATTAATGTTAATTCAAATTTTTTAATATTTTCATTTGTATTTTTATTTATAATATTATATAAATTAATTAACATTTCTATATCTCTCATGAATTCACAATTGATATCTAGTATATATGTACTTACATTATCATTTATATTTTCATTTGTTAAATGTTTAATTATATCATTTTCAGATATTATTATATCATTTATTATAAATGTATTATTTTCATATTTTATATTTGTTTTCTTATTCATTTCTTCTATTTCTTTTATTTCTTTTATTTCATTATCAAAATTTAACATAATTTATATATATTAATAGTTATTATAATTTTATTATAATTTGTCCATTTGAATAATTTGTAGTTGTATTTATTGTTTCAGTTGATGTATTTTGTAATTCATTTATTTTATTTTTTTTTCTATTTTTTTCATCATTCTTATAATTTTTCATTTCATCTTTTAAATATATATAATTTTCATTTATATATTCAATTAATTCATGTTTCATTAACCATTTAAAAAAATTTAATTGTCCTAATGTTGTATATATTTCTTTTTTATTAACTTTAAATGTATAAATAAATTTATCATTATTATCGTCTTTGGTTCGTCTAAATGGATCAAAATATTTTTTTGTATATGTTTTTAATTGTGCCTTATAACTAATTCTAACATCAAATTTTAATCCTTGTATTTTATTTCTATATTTTGCAAAATTAGTTACAAACCAATCAATAATTCGTAATGAAATTGTTGCTTTTCCATTTATTATATCTATTAAATTATCTATTTTAGATGATTCACATTTATTAAAATAATCATTTATTAATTTATAAAATCCTAATTCTTGTTTATTAAAATAAATTTTTAAATTATCGTCAGTTGTTATATCATTTAATATAGATGTATTTTTTTTGTCATCATTTAATTTTAATATAATACTCATATAATATTACATAATATAAACTTCTTAAGTAGTTTTTTATTTTTAATTTTTATCATATGTTTAATATAATGAATAATCATTTATTACATCATTTTCACTCTAAAAAAATAGATACTCGTACTAATATTATCAAACGTGAACAACAACAAAAATATTCACAATTTGGATATACACCACAACAATTAACAGAAATAATTATTGAACCAATTCATGTTAAAAAACAAAATAATTCTGAAATTGTTCAAAAATATAATGAATTGAAACAAAAATATACAATTGATAATACAAATAAATATAAAGCAAATACATTCATACAAGAATTATGGAATAAACGAACAAATATACCATATAAAAAAATTTTAAATGATATGATTCAAAATAAAGATATTAAATCAGCAGAAGATTTAATTATTTATAAACCATCATTATCAGATAAAGATTATAATAGATTAATTCAAGATTATAATAATTTAATTGAATTACGTAAAAAACATAATATAGAATTAACTAATGAATATTCAGAAGTAAATAAAAATGAACATATTAAAAAATTTGAATATTCAACTACTTATATACGTTCTAATTTTAATCCTAAAGATTACACACAATTAAAATCATCAATACCACAACATACTAATCCACATCATAATAAAATAAAAATTACTAAAAAAGAAACACAAGATCCAGTTATTAAACAACAAGAATCTAATACACAAGACCCAGTTATTAAACAAGAATCAAATATTAAACAAGATCATAATGTAGTTCATAAAAAAGAACATGATAAAAATAAATATCAACAAAAAATATTTTTAACAAAACATTAATTGTGCATTTAAATATTAATTATTTTTTTATTATTATTTTGTATAATGGATACAGATTATATAATTGGTATTGATTTAGGAACAACAAATACATGTGCTGGTGTATGGCGTAATAACAATTTTGAAATTTTTTTAGATAAATATGGAAATTCAACAATTCCAAGTATTGTTGCATATACAAATAAATATTTATATGATAAAAGTCGTTATGTTGGTTTAGATGCAAAAAATCAATTAGAATTAAATTATCAAAATACATTTTATGAAGTAAAACGATTAATTGGACGTCAATTTACTGATCCATATGTATCTTCTGAATTAGAATGTGGTTTATTAGCATATAATATTATAACAAATGATAAGAATCAAATTTTATTACAATCAGAATTAAATGATTCACATATTTTTACACCTGAAGAAATTTCTGGTGCAATTTTATTAGAAATTAAACAATTAGCATCAAAATATTTAGGTTGTAAAATAACAAATTGTGTTATTACAGTTCCTGCAAATTTTAATGATTATCAACGACAATCTACAAAAGATAGTGCAATAATTGCTGGTTTAAATTGTTTACGTATTATTAATGAACCTACTGCAGCAGCATTAGCATATGGTTATATTGATAAAACAATTGGTATTACAAATGAAATTTATATTCTTGTTTATGATTTTGGTGGTGGAACTCTTGATGTGTCTCTATTATCTATTTATGATGGTATTTTTGATGTAATTGCTTCATGTGGAAATGCTCGGTTTGGTGGTAGTGATTTTGATAATCGTATTATGACATTTTGTATTCTAAAATTTAAACAAAAACATAAATTACAAAATATTACTTTAAATAAATTCAGTCTTCAAAAATTAAAAATATTATCAGAAAAAGCAAAAATAAATTTATCATCTGATTTTAAAACTAATATTTCTATACATAATTTTTATAATGATTTGTCTCTAAATATAGATATCACTCAACCTATGTTTGAAGAAATATGTGCTGATCTATTATTTAAATGTATTACTCCTATTGATGACATTTTACATATTTCTAATATTCCTATATCTCAAATTAATGATATTATTTTAGTTGGTGGTATGACTAAATCACCAATTATTAAATCATTACTTGAAACAAAATTTAATAAAAAACTTACTCATTTAATTAATCCAGATTTAGTTGTTGCTATGGGTGCATCAATTCAAGGTCATATTTTAACAGGTGCGACTGATGATATTTTTGCAAATACAATAACTTTATTAGATACAACTTCTTTATCTCTTGGTGTTGAAACTAATAATGGTATTATGGATGTAGTTATTAATCGTGGATCTAATATTCCTATTTCTAAACAAAAAAAATATTCAATTGATGAAGATTTTGTTGACAGTGTTGTTATTAAAGTTTTTGAAGGAGAACGGCAATTAACAAAAGATAATTTTTTTGTTGGTGAATTTATTTTGACTGGAATTATTCCTCAACCTCGTAATATTCCTGAAATTATTATTACTTTTAAAATTGATAATAATGGTCTTATTAGTGTTATTGCTGAAGATACAAAAACTCATAATAAAAATGAATTAATTGTTATTAATAATAAAAATAAATTATCTGATGAAGACTTACAAAAATTAATTAATGAATCACAAGAATTTGAATTACAAGATGAAATTCAAAAAGAAAAAAAACTTTTACATTCAACAAGTATTAATCTTTGTAATACAATTTTAAATAATATTAAATATAATACAACAATTTCTTTACCTCAAGAATTTATTAATAATACTAATTCTCAATTAAATTCATATTTATCATATTTATCTGAAAAACTCTATTTTAATTATGATATTTCAGAATTAAAATCATTAATTAATACTATTGAATCCAATTATAAACAATTTTCTAAATATATTCATATTGATGATACTATTAACCCCCAACAAAATAATAATTTAACATCAATTTATGATGATTCTAATCCAGAATCTAATATGATTACATCTGTTTTAGATGAATCACCTCAAAATGTTTCACAATTTAAACAAGATTTATCAAATTTATGTAATCAATTATTAACTATTTTACCAGATTCTGATAAACTTATTCAATTAAAAGATATCATTTCAGATACTTTATTATGGATATATGTTAATGAAACTTTAACCGATGATGATTATAAATATAAAATTGATGAAATCAATTCACTTTCTAATTCTTTATATGCACAATTTCCTGATATTTTTATTTATCAAGAATTAGAACAATTATGTTATCATATTCTTTTATTAATTGAAGATCATATTATCACTAATCCTATTCTAATAAATCTCGTTAATACAACTTTAAAATGGTTGTATACTTGTGAAAATAAATCAATTGATGAATATAATTCATACTTACAACAAATTAATTCATTATATGATAAATCATCAATAGAATCAAATAATTCTAATAATATTACTGATACTGGTGGAACAGAAAACTCTAATAGAATTTTCGGAACAAGTATTTTATCTATTATAGAATTAAAACAAAAAAATATTCTTAATAATTTAATTAATAAGGATGATTAAGTCTTTTACTTTTTTCAATCTGTTTTATTTTTTTTAAATCATTTTGTATTTCTTTGTTACGTTGTATTTCTTTTGATTTCTCTTCTTTTTCATCTTTCTTACGTTGTTTCTCTTCATTTACATTTTGTATTAATGAACATTTTGCTCCCATTATATATATTATATTTTATATAATTTTAGTTTTATATATTTATTTTTCATTTTTTATTATATAAATGAATAGAATTCAAAAAATTAATAATATATATAATGTTCTTATTACTCCTTCTTTAGAATTTGATTCTGATATTGGTTTCATGGTTAGTAATTGGATAGATCATACACTTTCAGGTTATAATGTTTTATCTTATAATTCATTATCTGATGCTTTAATTAAAGCTGAAAAATATCCAGATTTAAATTGGTTGAAATTTGTATTAATTCAAAAAGATTACTTTGTTTATGTCAATAATATTCTTGTTAATAATTATGTTAAAAAATATAATATACCATATAAACATTTTATTATGGATCCTGATGAATTAAAACAAACATTTTTTAATAGAGTAATTACATATGGTAAACAATTTAGACCTTGTCATCATTTGAATGATATGATGTTATTTGAATTAAAATTTACAGATATTAATTTACTTAATCATATTATGAAATTAATTTATTCTAATCATAATTTAACAATTTATAAGGTTATATATAATAAATATAATATATTACTAATTGGTAAAACAGATAATTCTTTAACTTATACTATTAATTTAATATATTCAAAATAAAAAACATATATTATAATATAATGAGTAATAATCCTCCAAATGTAAGTGCTCTTGCATATGCAAGTTTACCAAATACACTTACTCTAACTGATATTCAAAATAATCCAAATTTATCACAATTTGAAAATACACCATTATCTACTTTAACTCAACATATGCAAAATACTGTACTTAAACGTGCTTGTTGTAGATATCAAGGTAATCCAGGTACTTCTAGTCAATCATATACAGTAAATGTAAAAATTCCCGTTCCTCCAAATTATCAGTTTACTACTGCAAATTCTCCAATTGAACAAAAATATGGTTTTGTTTTCAAAGAAGTTACAATTCCTTCAACTATGTGTGCAAATGTTCCTGATCATGTTAATTCAAAGAGTGTATGTGATGATTTTTATGCATTATATTGTGAAAACTCAAAAAATCATTATATTAAAGAAGCAACAAAATTAGGGTCAACTCCAACTATGGCAGAATTTATGCAATATTCTCCAGATTGTACTTGTTTTATTGATAAACCTCCCGCATTAGCATCTGTTCCAATGCCAAATGCAGTTACATGTTGGAATAATCAATGTCCTTCCCAAGGTCTGTCAACTGACATATATACACCAATAAATGCAAGAAACTATTCATGTCCAAGTATTTGTGCTCAAATATTAGACATTGGTAATCTTACAATAAGTGGTGATGCATCACTTAAAAATACAGCAATTGCAAATTGTTTTTCTTCAAATGATTCAGGAGAACACAGTCAAGGACAAAGTCAAGGACAAAGTCAAGGACAAAGTCAAGGAGGATCATCTAATCATATTTTTATATTTATTGGCATTGGTATTTTTATTTTATTTATATTTATATTTATTTATTTATTATAAAATGACATTAATATTTAATATATTTTAATTTATATAAATATATAATATATGGGTCATTCTAGTAGTAAAGTTTCAATACAACAAAAATATCAATCAACTGTTATTAATTCTAATGATATTAATGTTATGAATTCTCTTGCAATTAATGTTAGTACAACACAAACTGTTAATCAAGCACAATCATGTGGTGCAACATCAACAAGTGATCAGGTTATAAACTTACCATGTTTAACTATATCTGGTGATGCCAAGGTAAATATTAGTCAACTTAGTAAGTCAAAAGTAGATTTTTCTTGTGTTCAAACATCATCTATTGAAACAAGTATAAATAATTCATTAACTTCATTGTATACAGAACTTATTACAAATATGTATACCAATAAAGCATTAAATACAATTAATAATAATATTTCTAATAATCAATCAAATGGTGGATATATGTTTGGTCCTTTAATCCAACCTTCACAAAGTGATCAAACAAATATGACAGCAACTAAGGAAGTATATCAAACAACAAATTCAGTTACACAAAATATTACAAATGCAATTAATTATACTATACAAAATAATATAGATATTAGTTCTATAACTTCTGCTATTGCTTCAGCATATTCTTCAGAAGTAATAAATTTGGGAACAACTTGTACCACTATAAAAGGTAACGCAATTGTAAATATTGCACAAACAATTACTTCAAATGTAATTGCAACATTACAACAAAATAGTTCAATTATAAATAATGTAACAACAAGTATATTAACTAATTTAGGTATTTCTACAAGTAATTTAGTAAAAAATGCATTAGTATTAAATACTAAAAATGCTGATAAAGCTATACAAAATGAAAAAGGTCTTTTTACTCAAGCAGGTGGTGTTTTTTCAAAAATTGGTGATGCACTTAGTGATCTTATGAAAAGTGCTATGGGTCCTCTTATAATTATTGCAATTGTTATAATAGTTGTTATTATTATATATAAACAATTAGTTGATAGTGGAAATGCACCATCACCTAATCAAATTGCAGCTATGGCTGCAACAAGATAAATTTTTTAATTAAATTTTCATTATTTGAGATATTATATTAAACATAATATCACTATTTCGTTTTCCATCATAATTAATATTATAATTTTTTCCATTCATTTTTATATTAAAATGAATTGTTGGATATCCTGCTATTTGTAAATTTTTATCTATTTGTTTCTCTTCATATTCATTATATGTTATATTTTTATCATTTAATTTATCTATGTTTGCTTTTAATTTATTCCATTCAGGTTTAAAATTAATACAATGACCACACCACTCTGCATAATATAATGTTATATTAACATCTTTTTTAACCATATAAATATAATTTAGATAAATTTTTATTATTTGTCACTAATTGTTTTGGTTTTTGTTTACTTTTATTATATTTAATTATTTTCTTTTTTGGTTTTATTAATGTTTTTTTTGGTTTTATTAATGTTTTTTTTGGTTTTATTAATGTTTTCTTTGGTTTTATTAATGTTTGTTTTGATTTTATTAATATTTGCTTTGGTTTTATGAAAATTTGTTTTGATTTTATCATTGGTATTTGTTTAATTTTCATTATATTTGGTTTACTTATTAATATAATTTTTTTATTTACTTGTTTGATTGCTTTAGGTTTAATAAATTTTTTTACTTTTAATGTTTCAATTAAACATTTTGCAAAATTTATTTTTGAAACATAATTATATAATAATTTACAATTCATTCGCATTTTTTCTTCTGCTTCAATACTTATATTTGCTAATATTTGTGGTATTATTTTAAAACTGGATTCTTTTATTACTATTATTGCATCTTTCCATTCAATTGGACATGATTTTCCTAAATATGGTAATTGTAATGTATCTGCTAATAATACAGGTATTGATCCAACTGCTAATGATTCCCAAAATCTAATACTATTTGGTCCAGTTCCTGATGGACATAATGAATATCTAGATTCTAATAATATTGTATTATATGTTTCATTATTTGACATCATTTTATTTATATCTTTCTTTGTTAAATCATTTCCTCTTACTTGTTGATTGTATACAATTTTATTAAAATGCCATGTATCAGTATTTTTAATAAATGCATTTTCATTATGATTCATATTAAATATATTTAAACGTATTTTACTTAAATATAATCTATTATATCCTCCAACAAAACTATATAAATATTTTCTATTCAAATTATTATTTAATATTATTTTATTTCTTGTTGGATCTTCAACATTTACTGCATATAATGGAAAAGCTTCAATAGTTACATTAGATATATGTCCTTGTCCAATTTTTTTATGTGGTGTGAAACAATATTGTATTCCCAATTTTTCTAATATTGGTATTATTTTTCTAAAATTTATATGTTGACATACTGTTATATAACATTTAATTTTACTTCTTTGTTTATTAAAACTTGTTATAAAATCATTATTGATAACACTATTAATATTTTTTTTATCTATTAATGTTGCCCATGGTATGGCAACATATACATAATTTTTTAAATTATTACTAATTTTTAATATACTTGTCAAAGCTTGTTTTTCTGTTATAACTGGATATTGCCATATTTCATTTATTTTTGGAATCCATATTTCCATTCCATTTTTCCTTTTTTGTATTACTGGCATAATATATATAATTTAGAATTTATTTTATTTTTATAAATGTTATATTATAATTTTCATTATGACACATTCGATAATTATTGTCCTCTAATTTTTTCATACATTTATTAAATAAATCAACCTTTTTATTTGCTCTTCTTGCATCAAAATCAACACATAAATATGTTGGAAATATATTTTCATCTAACATTTGTATTATTACTTCAGATTCTACTCCTTCAATATCTAATTTTATTAAATCTATTTCATCATGATTTAATGTTTTCATAATTGTTGATAATTTTTTAACTGGTATATTTATTGATTTTCCAACTTTTCTTAATGTTGGATCTAATGTATATGATACATGATCTTTATTTACTGGTTCATAAAATTTTAATGTATTATTATCAGTATATACTCCATAATTATAATAATGTATTTTAGATGTATCAATTGGTTTAATCACATATTTTAAATAATTTGAATCACCTCCTCCCCAATGTTTATCATATTTTATTTTAATTTTATTTTGTATTGCTCCAATTATTGTGTTAAAATGTGTACATGCTCTTGGTGTTGGATCAAATAAAAATGTATTGCATTTATAAGTATCCATCATTGCTATATCAAATGAAATATCTTCTCCAACACCAACACAATATATAATACTATCTTTATCTATATTCATTTTGTTTGGTAAATAAAATCCACCATATTTTGTTCCATACAATTTTATATAATCCATATATATATGATACACAATAAAAAAATTACAATTATACATTATTGTTGTGGAAAATTCCCATTCAGTTATGGTGGTGTTGCTCGGTTTGATTATCATTTAAAACTTGCATTTCCTCAACGATTTTGGTTTCAAGGTCCATCTGGTAAAGCAGATATGCTCAAATTTATTAAAACTCTTAGTAATTACATTATTGTAACTGATAATCATCTCGCTTGTGATATTCCTAATAATATTCCTTGTATTATTGTTCATCATGGTTGTGCTAAAACAACATCAGAACGTGATCCAGCATGGAATGGAAAATTACGAAATTTATGTGTAAATGGACAAGAACATATGTTAAAATATCGTTCACCTACAAATACTCTTATTTTAAGTTGTTCTCAAAATTGTATTGATGATTTTACTAAATATTATCCTTCTCTATATTCTAAATTTGAAAAAAAATTATTATTACATACTAGTGAATTACGTCCTTATGAACGAAAAAAATATAATGAACTTCCAGTTGTACTCGGTAATTGGTTTGGTGCAACTAAAAAAGGTGGTCGTTTTATTGATTCTCTCAAAAAATTACTTGAAAATGAATTTGAATTTCGTCCACTTAATGTTGAAAAAACGTCTAATATAAATTTACATAATGAATTATTAGCTAGAGAATATCAAAAAGCTGATATATTTTTACAATTATCTGTTGCTGAAGGTAATTCTTATGCTACTTTAGATGCTTTTTGTAATGATATGTTAATATGTGGTACAAATGTTGGATTATTATATGATTTAGAAAAACAAAATGTTGGTGTTATTTTTCCTTGGGAAAAAATGAGTGATATTGATTTTGTTGCATCAAAATTACGCGAACTTTGGAAACATCGTAATGAATATAATCATCGCTCAGTAAATTGGTTTAAATCTAATGTTAATATGCAATCATGGTTTTCTAAATTTACTAAAATTATAAATGAATTTGTATCTAAACAATTTAAGAAACAACTTTTACCAGTTAAAATTCCATTAGTAAAACCAACTCAATTGATTACAAAAGCTTCTCCTCGTATTTCTTCTAATATTAAATATATTACTGAAAAACCACATGCTAATACTAATCATTCTCATTCAAAACAATCATTAACAAAATCAACTACATCTTTATCTAAACATTATACTAATACAATATTATTTAAAAAATCATCACCTAAAAAAGTTATTAAAAAATCAGCACCTAAAAAAGTTATTAAAAAATCAGCACCTAAAAAAGTTATTAAAAAATCATCACCTAAAAAAGTTATTAAAAAATCAGCACCTAAAAAAGTTATTAAAAAATCAGCACCTAAAAAAGTTATTAAAAAATCAGCACATAAAAAATTAAAAAAAAAAATAAAAAAATCATTTAAAAAACGGAATACAAAAAAAATTATTCAAAAAATTTTAATAAATAAATAAATAAATATAAAGATTATTATATATGACAACATCATTTGTTAATATATTATTATTACACAGATATAAACAAAAACATAATAAATTAAATAAACCTAAAAAAAATAAAACTAAAAATAAAACTAAATTTTTAAATAAAAATATATCTAATAAAACTAATAAAACTAATAAACAAAATAAACCAAAAGTAATGGTTTCAAAAGTAATGGTTTCAAAAGTAATGGTTTCAAAAGGAATGGCAAATTCAAAATCTAAATTGAAGAAGAAACCACGATATAATTCTAAAACACAAATTATACCAATTTTAAATAAAAAAATACATAAAAAATATATTAATTTTAATAATAAATATATTTTGGTTAAAGGAACTGCTGGATTTGGTAATATGATATCTAGTTTAAATTATTGTTATAATATTGCATTATTAACCAATCGTAAATTAGTAATTGATTGGAAACATTCATTATGGAATGATAATTTTAATAAATATTTCATATTACCAAATAATATTTATGAAGATTATGATACTTTTATGAAAAAATATAAAACAAATACAAATGTATTTCCACCTATTTTTATAAATAAATTAAATAAAAATGTAGTTGATGTTTTTGCAAAACATAATAAAGAATATGTTGGTTGGTCTTTATTTCCATCAGTAAAAAAAGCATATAGTAATATAACAATTGTAGTTATGGCTTTTAATTTTTTTAAAATTGGATTTCAACAATTTAATAATTTTTGGAAAAATATCAAAATTCATCCTAATATTCAAACAATTATTAATACATATAAATCTCAATTAGTACCCTATAATAGTATTCATATACGTAATACAGATCAACAACAAATTAATACTACTTGGATTACTAATTTTTTAAATACTTATCCAAATAAAAATATATATGTTGCAACGGATGACAAAAAAATGTTAGAATTATGTAAAAACACACATACTAAAATTTTTAATTTTACAACATTATATGATACTAAAACACCATTACAATTTATAAAAATTCCTAATATATATAATAAAAATATTGAAACAATTATTGATATAATATTATTAAGTCAATCTGATGTTTATAAATATGCTAGTAAATTATTAATAAAAGGACAATATAATTCATCTTCTTTTTCATTATTAGCTCAAAAAATACATGATTATAATCATAAAATTCCTGAGCGTAATTTAGATTATGTATCTTTCTCTTTGTAAATTATATGTATAATATTGTATTATTTAAATTAAAACAACAAGTAAAACAAAAACAACCTAAATTAATTAAAAAACAATCTAATGAACACCAAAATACAAAATATATTTTAGTGAAAGGTATAAATGGTTTTGGTAATATGATATCTTCCCTTAATTTTTGTTATCATTTAGCTATTAATACTAATAGAAAACTTGTTATTGATTGGAAAAATTCTATTTGGAATGATGAGTTTGATAATTATTTTATATTTAATTCAAATATTTATGTTCCATTTACTGATTTTATTACTCAACAAAAATCTAATACTAGTGTATATCCTTCTTATTTTATTAATAACTTGACAAAAGAAATTGATAATGCAATTTTTGTAGATATAAAAACATTAACACAACCATTATCTTATATTAAATCAAATATTTCTATTATTGTATTAGCATTTAATTATCATTGTATTGGTTTTCAATCATTCAATCTTTTTTGGAATAATATATCTATTATTCCTTCTATTAATTCTATTATTCAATCAAAATTATTAGAATTAGGTTCTTATAAAGCAATTCATATTCGTAATTCGGATCAACTTCAATTAGATACATCATGGATTATTTCTTTTTTATTATCTAATAAATCATATAATATTTATGTTGCAACTGATGATATTAATATGGTTTCCCTCTGTAAACAACACCATGATAATATCTTTTCATACACGACTTTTTACAAGTCGGACAAGCCAATGCATTATGCATATTGTTCAGATATATATAAAAAAAATTGTGATGTAATTGTTGATTTGTATTTATTGGCGAATAGTATAGATTTTGTGTATGCTGAAAAAATTGTTTATACAAAAACCAAAAAAATTCATTCATCGTCATATTCTATATTAGCAAAAAAAATATTTGACATTTTACATAAATTACCTGAACGTGATTATAATTATGTTTCATTTAAACCAATTCAATTTACTAAATTTATTTAAATTTTTTCTAATTAAATTATATAATGTTTTTAAAATATTTTTGTTTAATTGCAACAATATTTATACCATCAGTATTTGCTATTCCATCAACAGATTATCCTGAAAGTATAGAAGAATCAGAAATTCCAGAAACTAGTTTTCCTGAAACTGAATTACCTTTTGTTAATTTTTCAAATTCATTATCAAGTAGTTCAAGTAATTCAAATTATTCATCAACAGAATGTAATGATGGATGTATAAGTGGTGCTGTAATTGGTTCTGTTTTGGGAACATTATGTTTACTTTTATGTGCATATGTTTTTTATAAGAAAAAATATAAAAAACCAAAAATAAATGAACCTTCTACAAATGTTTAAAATTTATTTTTAATTAAATTAATGAATTTAAGATATAAATTCATTTTATCAATTTCATTTTCATATTTTGTATCATTTATATTCTGAAATATTGCTTTTTTAAAATCTGGTATACATACTCCATTGAGATCTTTTATACATTTTAATAATGTATACTTAATATTACATTTATTTATATATTTAGTTAATCCTGTTAATACTAATGTAAACCCACATATAACTAAATTACTTGCTAAAAATAAATTTCGTAATATCTTATTATCATCTGCAAATTTATACCATTTTTCTAAAAAATTAGAAACTGATAATCCTATTATACATAATATCACAAAATATTGTACAATTGCTAAAACTATACATTTTCTATTTTGTTTTGATTCTTGTGTAATTATTGTTTTCTCATCTTCTTCTAAAGATATAACCATATGCCTTGATGTTAAATCTATAGTTGGCGCAATTGGTTCATTTATTCCAATTGGCATTTCTATTGTTGTTGAAGGGCAATTTGTAGAACAAATTACTCTAGAGGATATATGTTCCATATTTCCTGTCATTATAATATATTATATAATAAATAAAATATTATTTAAGATTATTTAAATATTCATTATATTTTTGTAAATCAAGTATAAATCCAATATTTGGATTTATATATATTCTTTTTTCTTTAACAAAATTAAATGCAGAATTATATTTTTCATGTATATTATTAAAATGATATTTCATTAAATATGCTATTATAATTGATGGACTTCTTGATAATCCCTTTTGACAATGTACTAATATTTTTCTATTATTATTTAATAAATTATTTATTAAATCTGAACATTCATCAAAGTATTGTCCTATATTTTCATTACTATCATCTTTAATTTTTATTTGTTTTCCATCTATATTATCATTTTGTAATAAATGTATATTATGTGTAATATTTAATATATATGTTATATTTCTCTTATTTAATTCATTAATAATTAAATCATCCTCTCCTCCTAACCATAATCCATCTATTATTTCAGTTGCATTAAATTCTGATATATTTTTATTAGCAACTGAAATAGTATTTCTTGGTGGTATTATTATTGTAAATTTAGGTATATTCATATTTAATGCTCGTTTTGATGTCATATTAGTTATTATTATTAATTACATTATATAAAGATTTTTATTTTCATTTTTTATTTAATAAAATATAATCCAAGTAATCCATTTGCTATACATAATATATTATAACTTGTACAATAACATCTAAATATTATTTGATTTAATGTATTTATATTACTTGCTAAATATAAATGTAATTCTATATTATTAAATAATGACATATTAAGTTCACCTGATGGTTGAAAATTGAATATATTATTTGAAAATGAATACATATGAATACCATTTGATATTGTTCTATTTATATATTTATAGATTTGTATTTCAGTATTTATCAAACCAACATCAATACTATTTAATGTTAATTTTTCAGTTATAATATTTTTATTATTTAATTCTTTATTATAACTATTTGTATAATTTAAATAATCTTTTGTATTTATATTTGATACTAATTGTGTTGTCCATATTAGATATTTACACATATTATCAACATCTATTTTTAGTTTATCTGTTTGTGTATCTATAACAGCTTCTGTATAATATAATTGTTCTATTAAATAAGTATGTTTTGTATCTATAAATTTTTGTCGTTCTTCACTTTCTAAATAATAATAATCAATCAATAAATAACATTGTGTTAAATTTGCATTTTGAATAGTATATATTGGTTCAGTTATACTTTGTTCATTAAAATCACCATATGATGAATATTGTGAACTTTGTCCAATTATTAAATATTTTAATGCATCAGGTGTTTCTAAATATGTATTTATTTTTTCAGTTGTATCATAAATATCTAATGATATATTGGGTAATCCAATTAATTTATCATTTGTTAATTTAATATAATATAATCTTTTAGTATTAATATCATATTTTACAAATATTCCTGCTCTAATTGTATTATTTATTTTTTGTTCAATATATTCATTAGGTGTAAAACTTACTATATCATCACGACATTTTAATGAATGTGTTGGTGTTTGTATATATAATTTTTCAAATGTTTCAAATTCAACATTTATGTTTACATTACAATATTCTAAACTAACAAGTGGTAAATATTGATTTTTACAAAACCAAAAATATAATGGTATATATAATGTATATTGGTTTTTTATTTTTGTAAAATCTGTTAATTCATTTACATTTCCTATCATTTTTTCAAATCCTCTTTTATGATCTTCAATTATATCACCAGTTAATTCACATAATACATTTAACCATTCACTATAATGTACATCAATTAATTGATTATTTATTTCAATTTCAACACTTTTTATTAATGAAAATCCTACTCTTTTTATCCATGCAAATTTAATATCAGAATTTATTATATTAATTTCAGGTAATGTAACAACTATAAATATTTGTCCAATTAAATCTCCTAATTTTCCTATATTACATGTTACTCGTTTATTAAAATTTGCTTGTGTTAAAAATGTTTGCTGAATTTGTTCTTTTGCAAAATTTGTATGTTTTTTATATTTTATTTTAAAAAATGTTATTTGTGGATTATATGTTAAAAATATATCTTCTTTTCCTTTTCCTGCTAATTGAATTATTCCTGCTGTCATAATATATATACATTACCTTTTTTTTTATTATATTATTTTATTTTATATAATGGACGAAATTATACAAATAATTATTTTAATTGTTGTATTATATCTTATATACAAATTTGTCATTTATCCATTTACACCTTCTGGCATATTAAGTAATATTAGTGGTGGTATTCATTTATAAATATTTTCTATTCAATTAATATAATGTGTAACTTATTATTTATTATTGGATTCTTTATTTTATTTATTTTATATTATTCATATACTAAAAGTAAATCAGAAAATTTAACATTTATTGATGATAAATTAATTCTATATTATGCTCATTGGTGTCATCATTGTAAAACATTTTTACCAGAATGGAAAAAAATTGTTGATATGAATATTGTTAAAACTGACAAAATAGAATGTACAAATAATAAAGAAGTTTGTTCTAAACAAAATATTATTGGTTATCCAACAATTGTATATATGAAAAATAATAAACCTCATATATATCCACAAACAATGAATAGAACTAGTAATGATATATTAAAATATTTTAAATTAATTTAATTTAAAAATATAATTATATATTATTGTATATGTCTCAAAATTTATATGAAATTAATCTATATAAATTAATAAATGCTGATAAATCTGACTCTGATGAAATTATTAAAAAAAAATGTAATCAAAAACTTGCTAAATATCATCCAGATAAATTAATTAATATATTAAAAACATTACCAGAACATGAAAAAGAAGTTCACAAACAATTATTTAAAGAAAAATATGAATTATTTGTTCTTATTACTAATCTATTAAAAAATCCTGAAGAACGTAAAAAATATGATGATGAATATACTAAACTTAAATATGATCCACAAGAATTAATTACATCTTTTAAAAATGATATATGTAAACAAGATAAACAAATTGATGAAACAATTAAACAACAATTTTTATCACATGTAAATAATAAGATTGATAAATTAGATAATTTATCAGAATTAGTTGAAGATTTAGAATTAGATCGCGAACAACAAGACTTAGTTGTTCCAAGTAAATTAAAAATTGATGAAACTGATATAAAAGAATTTAATAAACAATTTAATAAATTATTTGAACAAAAATATACATCAAATACATCTGATAAAATTATAATTAGTAAACATGATAGTGATAATACATATTTATCAATTACATCAGAGTATAATGCATTATGTACTGAAGATGAACCAATTGATTTATATACACAAAATGGATATACATATAATATTGATTATTCATACACTCCATCAATGCAAACATTAGATGAAATTTTAAAAGAACGAGAAAAAATGGATTTTGAATTTTCTAAACAAATTGAAAATCCAATTATTAATAAAGATAGTAATGTTAATCCTAAATTTGAATTATTATTTGATTCAAAATTACTTAATGATTGATACGAGGTAATTTCAATGGTATTCTTGGTAATTCATTTGTTATTATATCACCAATAAATTGTTGTGATATACTAAATTTTTCTATATTTGGTTGTTCATTTGGTAATTTTCTAAATATTGATTTAAAATTTCCACCTTCTATTTTTTTATCATTATTATTTAATATATAATTATATACTATTATTCCCAATATACCACTTCCAGTTGATATTAATATATTATATGTTTTATTTTCTTCATTGTATTCCATATATTTTAAATAAAAATACATAATTAAACCAATTATTATTCCAATTATAATTAATGTTATATTCATTATATATTCTATTAAGAAATTATCATTCAAAATAACAATTTACTTTATCATCTAATTTTGTAATATTAGTTGGAATTAATGAATTTAAATCTGTTTCATGTTCTTTTTTTATTACTTGTTCATTATTAACAATTAAATCTGTATGTTGTTGTTGTTTCTCTTCACTTTTTAAATATTCATCTAAAATTAAATTCATTGGTATTACATCTAATATAACTGTTTTTATTCCAGATTTTAACACTTGTATAATCTTATTTTGATTATCTTTTATTTCTTGTTCAGAAAAATCATGCCAAAATAATCTAGGATGATTATATATTAATTGACCACATTCTATACAACATTTGTGTATAAATGTTTTAATATCTATATCATAATATTTTTCATCAAAATTTGTTAATTTTTCATTTGATAATAAAATTATTGTACTTTTTAAGGTTGCTTTTACAATATTATCAAATAATTCAGGTTTTCCACTTTCATTTTTAATATTTTTATATATTTTTTCTATTTTTTCATTATTTAATTTTTCAATTTGATTTAAAAAATACTGAAATATCATTATCACATTTGATTCATATTTTTTATTAGTTTTTTGTGCTTTCTCAATATATTGTTTATCTTGTTTTAATGCTTGTGTATATACTCCTTGAAACTCTTTAAATAATCCAGGTGTCATTTTATTTAATAAATAGTTTAAATAAGTATTATGAATACATTCTTGCATATTTTATATATTTTAAAGTTATATTATTTTATTATATAAAAACACATAAAAATTAATTATTATTATATATTAAATGTCAGGTTCTGCTTTTATTTATTGTCGTATTAGTTCAAAAACAGATAGTAATACACTTAATAATCAAAAATTTATATGTGAATCTTATTGTCGTAAACATAATATTCCTATAAAATCAATTATGCAAGAAACAAAATCATCACGTAATATGTTAAATCTTTCATCATTATCAAAATTTGTTAGTAAAATGTCAAAAGGTGATATATTAATTTTCTCAGATATTACAAGATTTTCAAGAAATGTAAAACAAGCATTATTATTTTTAGATAACAATAAACATATTAATGTTTATTCAGTTAATGATAATATTAGTTTTTCAAATCATTTTGATAAATTTCAATTTATTCAACAACTTAATTTATCTGAATATGAAAGTAATAAATGTTCATTTCGTCGGTTGACTCAATTAAATATAAAAAATCAAATGTTAAAATCTGTACGATCTAAACATAAAAAAGGTAAAAAATGTAAATAATTTATGCATTTCCATATCTATTTTCCATTGCTAATGCTTGAGATCTAGTTAAACACATTGTTCCACTACCACTTGTTGCATTACTACAAGTATAATTATTTGGTACATAATTCGTTCCAGGTTCGGCTACATTGGCTTGCATGTTTTCATCTGGTGGTGCTACAGATTGATGTTGTTTACTTCCACAACCTAATGAACATTTATTCCAATTTCCACCTAATATTTCACTTCCACCTCCTGTATCATCTCCATTATAATTTCCATTACAATTCATATTATCTGGATTTTCTGGTTGTATATATCCATTTGGAATTCTAGATGGTGGCATACCCATTGTATTTACTGATTTTTGTTGAGGCAATGTTGGATCATATGGTTTAAACATTTCTTGTTTAAATACCATTGAAAATAATACTCCTGCTAATACTGCAGCACCTATTGCCATTAATTTCTCTTGAGTAAATCCTTTCAAAAATTCAATTCCATATAACCAATATAAAAATACACCAATAACTACAACACTTGTTAATACTGTATTTGTTAATGATTTTAACATTTATATTATTAGTTTATATTTTTTTTTATAATTTATATTATTAGTTTATAATTCATCTTCCATTAATTGTAATACATAACTTACTACTAATCCAACTCCAATTGCAACTCCACCAGCAATAAACGTATTTGTATTTATTACAAATTCTGTTTTAAATACCATCATAGTCATAAGAACAAATACAACAATTACTACTAAATTACCTAATACATCATTAATTAATGATAATCTATTCATTATATATTATTATATTATATTTTATTTAATTATTGAAAAATAGTTTCATCTTCATTTAATTCATTTATATCAGTTTCATCATCATCTTCAAATAATTTATCAGATAAACTATCTATATCACTTATATTTGTTGTATTTACATTATATGGTTTTAATCCTCTTTTTGTTAAATGTATTAAATCATGTTCTAATTTACAATTTCCATATTTTAAATCTTGTTCACAAATTACATATTGTTGTAAACAAGCACCATATCTACAATTTAATCCACCAGTACATTTTTTATTACTACATTTAATACATAATTTACATAATATTAATAATTCTTTGTATAAAGTATCATTAGTATGTAAATCAATATTTTCTAATGATTTTGTTGATTTTAATAAATCATATACATATTTTTTATTTGGTACTAAATGTTGTTCTTTTAATGAATGTGCAAAATTACATTTTTCATTATAATTACATTCTCCTTTAAATAACATATTATAACAAATACTAGTTTTAATATTTTTGTCCATATATATATAATGTATTTTTATTTATTTATATTAAAAATTGATTTAGTTATTATTTAAATATAAATAATAATATATATTAATATGATATCAACAAAATATCAGCCAAAATGTTTAAATGATTTAATAACGAATAAAGATAAATTTAATTTAATAAAATCATGGATAGATAATTTTTATATTTGTAAAAATTCAGTATTAAAGAAAACTAAAAAAAATAAAAAAAATATAAATTTATTAATTGTTGGCGAACATGGTATTGGTAAAACAATTACTATTAAAACATTAATTAAGGATTTAGGATTTGAACTTATTAATTTAGATATAACTATTTTTAATAAATGTAAAGATAATGATTTACATATTAAAGCATTTATTGAAAATACTAATGTTATTAATACTTTAAATGAGTTCAAAAAGACAAATCATATTATATTAATTGATAATCTTGAAAATATTACATCAACATCTGATAAAAATATTATAAAAAAAATATTAAAATATAATAATTCATATTGTGTTTGTCCAATTATTTATATTGTTAATAATAAACATAATAATTTTATAACATCTATTAAAGATAATACAACAACTATTTATTTCAATCAACCAACTTATGATGATATGTATAATTTATTAGGTAAAATTTGTTCTGAAGAAAAAATTATGTTTAGTGATATTAATGTCATTAATACAATAATTTCATTTTGTCAACAAGATTTCAATAGATTATTAACAATTTTACAAGATTTCAAAAATTATAAAAAAACAATTTCTGATGAATATTTAAAAACTTATTTATCAATATCTAATAAAAAAGATAAAAATGATAATATTTTTATGGCAACAGCAAATTTATTAACTAAATTTATAAATATTGATGAATGTATGAAAATTTATGCAACTCAAAAAACATATATTCCATTAACTTTTCATCAAAATTATATTAATTATGTTAATAAATTTTATTCTGAATCTACTTATAATAAATTATCTTTAATTAAACAAATTTCTGAAAGTATAGTAACTGGTGATTTAATTGAAAATTATATTCATAATGAACAAAATTGGTCACTTGAATGGAATCATGGATTTATGTTTTGTGGATATCCATCATATTTATTATATTTAAATAAAGTTCAAACTAATCCATTGTTTACAATTAAAAATATTACATTTCCACAAGAGACAAATAAATCATCATTAAAACAAATTAATAAAAAAAATCAATGTATGGATAATAATTTAACTATAGATGATTATATGTTTATGGAAACTTTAACTAAAAAGTTAATTAATAATAATGAATTTGAAAAATGTGCTAACTTATTTGAACACTATGATGTTTTAAATATAGAATTAATTCTTAAAATGAACAAACTGAATGATAAGTTTATCTGGTCAAAAACTATTGAAAACCAAATTAATAATTTTTTATTATAGTTTTTTTTTTATAATATAATATATAGATGTCTGTAGAAGAGACCTATTTACAAATTTCTGAATCTCGTCTTCGTAAATGGCTCGAAGCTGAGAAAAAATCTGAATCTGAGATCAACAAAACTGTTGCAGATATTACCGCAAAGAAAGAAAAAATTCGTAAAGGTGCTGCCAAACTTTTACGTAAAATTCGTGCAAAGTATGCAAATGCAGGTAACAAAGAATTATTTGATCTTACATTACGTTATGCTGCAAAATATGGACTAACAAGTAAAGCTGAACAAAATGTTCTTTTAAAATTACTTGCAAAAGAAATGGCAGGAGTTCGCGATTCACCATATCTTCCTTTTGAAAAACCACATACTGAAATGGCCAAATTTCTTGGTATTAGTGATACACCATTACTGGATGTTCCAAGTGAAGATCGTCGTCATTTAGAAGAAATGGCCAAATTGTATGAACAATTTTGTGGTGTTGGCAAATTACATGATATTGTTAAACAAACTTCACCATTATCATCTGGTAATTTAAATGCACCAAGAACAATTACTATAAATGCTCAAACATTTGATTCAAATTTTATGAATCAATATGTATATGTTAATCCTGTAATATTTGCATTATATAGCATGGTAAATCAAGGTAAAGATTCATTTGAGAAACGTACAATTTGGGCAAATTTTGCTCGTGTTGTATTATCACGTTCTTTTCATGTTATGAAAGGATTTGTTAATTTACCACCACTTCAACCATTTGAAGAAGCACAAGATCAAGAATTAGTAAATGCAATTGCACGTGATCCAAATAGCACTGATTTCTTTAAACGTCAATCACCAACAGCTAATTTACTTCAACGTGCAAAAATTCAAGTTGCTTTATGGGAAAATGTTGTAAAATTACGTTCAAGTGATTTTTATGCAAAAACTTTAGAACCATCAAATGCAGTTATGAATTTAGCATTAACATTAGATCAATATGATTTAACATTATTTGATGAATATAGTGTTGTAACAAGAACTGATGAAGTTCTATTTTTAAAAAAAATTTTATCAGTTTTTTCATATAAAAACTTACTTATGCAATGGAGTGATCAATTAGTTCCATTATTTAATTTGACTGGTGTTACTAATCTACTTCCAATGCAACAAATTCCAAGTTCATGGGGAATTGTTGCATTAATTAATATTCCAGTAGTTGTAGAAAAAACTAAAGCTGTAGTTGGTCCACCAGCAGTTCCAGCTGTTTATTACACACTTGATGAATTGATTAATAGTTCTGATGTTATTTATGAACGTAAAACTCCAGTTGTTAAAGCACGAAAACTTGTTCAAGCACAAGATCGTATATTTGTTACAATTAATAGATATCCAAATAATATTCCAACTATTATGTTACCAGGATTAATTACACAACCTAAAGTACCAACTTTATTACCAATAAATCAAACTCCTATTGATAATATTGGTACTATTATAGTAAATAATCCTCCACAAAACTTTAGTTTAAAAAGTGGAACATTTATAAACAATAATAGATGTTTTGGTTGGAATAGAATATCAATATATCAACCACATGAAATTTCTCTAGCTACTCCTAATATAATTAATGTATATGGTTCTTTTACTCAATCAACTATAGACACAATTTTAATATATACACCTTAATTTTTATTTTTTTAATTTCTAATTATATAATCTTAGTATATAATATGAATAATTTAGAACAATATATAAATATATCCAAATCAAGATTAAATGCAATATTAAAAGCAGAAGGTAAATCTGATGATGAAATAAATAATATTAATAAAGTTTTAAATGAAACTAAATATAAAATAAATAAAATTCTTAATAAATATTATCGTTCTTTAAAACTTAAATATACTTCTGCAACTCCAAATGAATTAATGGAGTATGGTTTAAAACATGCTGAAAAATATGGATTAAAGACAATTGATGAAAAAAATTTATTATTAAAATTGATTTCACAAAATTATCCACAACTTATTGATAATCCATATTCACCTAATTTTATTCCAAATACAGAAATGGCTAATTTCTTTGGTGTTATTTCTGACAGAATGTTACCAATTCCTAAAAATGATTATATTTATTTAGAAGAAGTTATTAAATTATATGATACATATTGTAAACCTCTTATGATTGGTGATTTTTTACTTGATCAAACTATATCTTATCCTAATCTTACAATTCCACCACAATTATTAAATGCACAATATACAGCAACATTTAATGATTCAAATAAATATATACATCCGCTTATTTATGCTTTATATGCTGGAAAAATCCCTTATATTGATAATATTACAATTTGGGCAAATATTGGTCGCATTATTTTATCTCGTTCTGCTCATATTAAAAAAGAATATATTAAACTTTTACCAGGTTCTGCATTTGAATTAGTACAAGATGAAAAATTAATTCAACAAATTGGTTTTGATCCTAGTAATAATGATTATTTTACTAAAGAAACTCCTTTACAAAATTTAGTCAAACGTTTTAAAATTCAATTAAAATTATGGGAAAATATTTTTGCATTACGTAATGGAGAATTATATTATAATAAATTAAAACATACAACATATATTAAAGATTTATTTGATGAAATTGATAATTATAATTTAACATATTTTGATAATCCAGCACTTATTACTATTCGTGATGAAGGTACATTACTTAAAAAAATATTAGCAACTTTTTCTATTCGTCAATCAGTTTTTAAAATGTATGATTCAACACATTCAATTTATAATGTAAATCTTCCTAATACTTTACCACAAATTATTACTCCAACTTTTGTTATTGTTCCTTTATGTGTTTTACCTCATGTTTCAAAACAATTTAATAAAATATATACATTAGAAGAATTAATTAATGGAAATCAATATCTTATACTTAATAAAACTGCAATTGTTAAACAACGTGAATTTTCATATGGTGGTGATTTATTCTTTGTTTCAATCAATCGTGAAAATATTAATGATATTAATATACAACTTAATAACTTTTTTCAACAAAAAAATATCGTTTATCAAAAACCTCAAATTAATGATGTATCTATTTTAGTTAATAATGATTTATATTTAAACAATTTAACATATTATTTATGGTCTTATACCTATATTAATGATGATTTTCAACCTTGTGCTGGATGTTTAGATTCTATATATAATCCTCATATTGATAATATTAAACATAGCATTATACCAATTACTACTCTTAATAATAATTATACACCTACATATAATATTATATTAAATACACGAAGCACAATTTTAATTTTTACTAATGTTAATCATGGTAAAACAAATCATATTACTTTTAAAGGTTTACCACAGCAACCAGCACCACAAAGTCAACAACCTCAACCACCTATACCACCACAATCAACACAACCTATATCACCATCTCCAGCACAACTTCCAGGACAAACTCCAGTACAACCACAACCTCCAACACAACCTCCAGCACAACTTCCAGGACAAACTCCAGTACAACAACCTCCTCAAGAAACACAACTAATCGCAGATAAAAAAGCACAAGAAAAAGCATATATAGAAGCACAAAAACAAGAACATGAAGAAGCTCAACAACAACATCTACCTCAACATCCAACACAACCTCAAATTATACAAGAACAAGAAAAAAGTAATATGCCATCATTTAAATTAAAGGAAAAATATAAAAATATAACAGAAAATTTTAATAGATTTATCAATCACTATTATGATACATTTAATAAATTTAAAGAATTTGAAAACAATTTAGCATTATGTGCAATAACATGTATATTTATATCAATAATAGTAAACTTTACATTAAATTATACATCAAATAATATATATGAAAACTTTAGGAATTATATAGAAACTAATTGTTCAACTAAAAATTATACTTTTAATACAAAATTAAGAAATATATTATCTTCATTTGGAACAATAAAAAAAGATTATGATCTTAACAATATTACTGAAAATCATTGTAGTCGTAAATTACAAATTATAGAAATTTCTAATAGTAGTAAATTACAAATTATGGATTTTTCTAATATTAGAAAATATTTAGAAACAAATCAATTTATAGACAGAGATACACTTAATAATAACATTTTTTCATTTTTAGAAGAATATGTATATAATAAAAAACGAAAAACACAAAGAAAATTACAAGAAGAAGCACTAAGAAAAGCACAAGAAGAAGCAAAAGAAGAAGCAGACAGAAAAGCACAAAAAGAAGCAGACAAAAAAGCAAAAGAAGAAGCAGACAGAAAAGCAAAAGAAGAAGCAGACAGAAAAGCAAAAGAAGAAGAAGACAAACAAGCAAAAGAAGAAGAAGACAGAAAAGCAAAAGAAGAAGCAGACAGAAAAGCAAAAGAAGAAGAAGACAAACAAGCAAAAGAAGAAGAAGACAGAAAAGCAAAAGAAGAAGCAGACAGAAAAGCAAAAGAAGAAGAAGACAAA
>Ga0209542_10004938_pt1 | contig 27041 bp, 26 predicted proteins | sample RifCSPhighO2_01_FD_184028 | JGI IMG/M metagenome (GOLD analysis project Ga0209542, IMG submission 184028) | Soil microbial communities from Rifle, Colorado - Rifle CSP2_plank highO2_0.1 (SPAdes) (version 2) | ecosystem: Environmental > Terrestrial > Deep subsurface > Rock core/Sediment ...
TCGTTCTCTGCCATATTTATCGGGCGTTCCTAAAATAGCTTTTATTGTTTCAACTGGCAACTTCAAAGATGGCGGTATGTCAAATCTGAAATTGGGAATAAGTTGTTCGGGTTTCATTCCAAAGACACTTCCTATTGTATAAGTAAATATTAACCCGGAAATCACATATCTTAATAATCCAATAAAATTTTTATCTTTTGCCATTTCTCCAAGAAATTCAATCTGTTTTATGGTATATTCATGCCCGGCTAACCGACAGGCGTTGCCTAAATAATACTGACCGGGTGGGAAATTACCAGGTGGGATGTAAACATAGGTCCCACGCGGTACAGAGGTAATTTTAATTGTCCATTTTTCAACATCAAGAGAAAACATGTGGATGGCATCGCAGTGCGAACTAGTGGCAGATTTGCGCGAGTCTAAACCAAGTAAAAGGATGTTGATTATTTTTTGGTCTTTCAAAACGGCTTCGGTAATACTCAAAGTGGAAGTGGAAAGTATCTCTCCCGTCCGGTTCTTCATGGCTTTATCCACCACATCTTCAACCGTAGTTTTTGAGTCTTTTTTCCATTCGCTAAGTAGCGGGGCAACCCAAATAACCGCACCGACGAGGGAAACAATGATTACTGTGATAAGAAAAAGGAGTTTCTTAGACATAGCCTAAAACCAACAACATCTTTATATTTTTATTATGCACTGTCCGGTTTATTATGTACAGAGGATAAATACAAAACCAACCTTAACGGCTGGTTTGCTTTGCTCGGGGACTTGGATTCGAACCAAGATAAACGGAGTCAAAGTCCGTTGTCCTACCATTAGACGATCCCCGAATGTGTGTTTTAAACCCGCCTACCGGCGGGTTGGTCTTAAAACGTATTTGGTTGTAAAAACTACACCTTCAACTGTCTCCGCATGGCAAGCATACTAGTCAAAACGGTCATAACGACTACCGCGAGGAGTTGGGTGCCAACGAGGAACAGAATAGACGATTTATAGTAATTTGTCAAGGAAAATCCATTAGGGAATACTACAGCTAGGTAGGGATCTATCCACCTTAAGGCAAAAAATACTAGAGCAAAAGTTACGGCCACACTGACAATCGAATAAATAACCGACTCAACTAAATAAGGCCCTCGGATAAACCAACTACTCGCCCCAACGAGACGTTTAATACTGATCTCAATTCGTTGGGTATAGATGGCAACACGAATAGTGTGAAAAATGATTAGGAAAGAAATTATGGCAAAAATTACTGACAATCCCAAACCCATTCTTTCAATCCGGTTAGTAATATTCTGCAAACGGGTAATCGCCTCTTCGTGGCCATCAAAACTCTTGGCTTCGATCATCGGATCAAACTCTGGCACGCTTAAAGCGCCGATTATTTTTTTGTAGTCACCGGGCTCTCTGGTTTTAACGACAATTGTCGGACCAAAAGGATTCTCACCCAATTCTTTCAAAGCATCGGCAATTTCCGGGCTCAATTCATGACGAGTTTGGAATGATTCAAGAACTTTTTCTTTACTAATTAAATCTACATTGATTACCTCGGGAAAAGAATTAATGTAATCACGAACCTTTTTTACATCATCTTCTTTGGCGTCTGGAACAACGTAGATACTAACATTAATCTGATCTTTAACTAGCGCAACGGATTCTTGGGTCAAACGATCAACTGCCATCAGCATATTGATCGACAATAACATGAGAATCAAAATGAAGACCGTCATAAACGACATCCCAATATTCCGGCCCATGTCTTGGAAAGCAAACTTGATTATACGCCAAAAAGCTAACATAAAGATAGGTTATGTCTAAAGCACATACTTACCGCTTTGTTCGTCGCTCACGACCTGACCATCGTGTAGAGTTATAACCCGTCGACGCAAATGATTCACTACCTCGCGGTTATGAGTAACAAGTAAAATTGTGGTTCCAAATTCATTAATCTTTTTTAAGATACCAATAATTTCTTCCGTGTTAATAGAATCCAAATTGCCGGTCGGCTCATCGGCAACAATAATCTTTGGCCGATGGACCAAAGATCGAGCAATTACTACTCGTTGTTGTTCGCCGCCAGATAATTGGTCGGGATAACGCGTGCTTTTTGAACCAAGACCAACAATTTCTAACACCTGTGGGACGAGGTCATGAATACGATGGCGGCTCTCCCCCGCTACCTCCAAAGCAAAAGAAACATTCTCAAAAACAGTTTTGCGATTTAATAATTTAAAATCTTGAAAAATCACCCCGAGCTGACGGCGCAAATACGGAATCTGACTATTACCAATACTCGAGATATCCCAGCCTCCGATTTCTAGTCTTCCTTTAGTTGGTTTTTCTTCAGCGATCAGGAGTTTAATGAGTGTTGTCTTACCAGTACCGCTTTGACCAACGATCGACACAAACTCTCCCGCTTCAATATGTAAATTCACGTCTCGTAAAGCGACTGAAGAACCGGGATAAATTTTAGTTACGCCGTGAAGTTTAATCATAGTTTAAAGGTGTTCTCATTATACCACATATTAAAAAACACAGCCATTACAATGGATGTGTATAAAAAAATCAATATTATTTGTTAACTCAACAGCTCTTAACTGCTGGCAGCAGTTATTTTCTCAACAATTCTTTGCACTAAACGAGCAAAATTATCCTTAGCCGAGTGAGCATTAGACAATACAGCGTCGTGGTTTACCGCTTCTTTTAAAATTCCAGCTCCCATATTTGAGACAAAAGCAATCCCAAGTGCTTTTGTCCCCATGTGAGCGGCGGCAATAATCTCGGGAATAGTCGACATGGTCGCGACATCAGCACCTAAACGACGCATCGCCTCAACTTCAGCGGCAGTTTCAAAACATGGTCCACTTTTAAATATAGAGACCCCTTTGTGTAAAACTATTTTTTCTTCCGCGGCCGCTTCAACCGCGATAGCAATAAGAGTTGGGTCATATACTTGATCAAGGGCAACAAAACGCGAGCCAAGACCGGGGTCGTTGTCGCCCCGCAACGGATCGGCCATATCCCAAGCGATATGATCGGTATCCACGACAAAATCTCCTGGCTTGTATTCTTTATTTATCCCACCAACCGCATGCGTCAAAATTAGAGTACGGGCACCAAGTGTAATCATTAAACGCGTCGGGAATACAACTTCCTCTGACGTAAACCCTTCGTAGAGGTGGACGCGACCTTGCATAATTACCACATTAACAGTCCCGAGTCTCCCCCAGCATAATCGGTTGCTGTGTCCCGCCACTTTCGATTCCGGAAAATACGGAATTTCTGAATAGGCGCAAGATGAAGCGTCCTCTAGTTGTTCAATCAAATTCCCTAGGCCGGAGCCAAGGGTAATACCAATTTTCGGTATAAATCCAGAAAATTTATCCGCTAACGATTCTTTGGCAATATGAAGTTTTTCCGAAGGAAGCATAAGTGACAGTCAAAAAAATAAACTAGAGCCGACCATGGGATTTGAACCCACAACCTACGGTTTACGATACCGTTGCTCTACCGTTGAGCTAGGTCGGCAAATACTTAAGTCAAAGAGTGATCACTCAATATTATCTTTTGACCACGAAATTTTAAATCACTCAAGGTACGAGAAGCAATTAGATACAGCTCCCTTACCAACTCTTTATTTTTACTATCACTCGGCTTTTGTAATGAACATCTTAAAATATATTCGAAATCACTTGGTCGCACAACCCAGGCATTCCTGGCCGGCCATAAAGTCATACTCCGTCGAAATTTTTTCTCGAAAACCATCCAGTTTAATAAACCAGCGACTCCTCTTTGAATAAGCAGGTCCTGAAAAACAGCCATAAATTCCTTGGTTATCTCGGCTCTTTCCTGGCGTTCTCTCTGATTTTCCGGAACTGACTGCAAAACCGATGCGTCTGGCAACTTATGTTCCTTAAATTCGTGGTCGCGATCATGGTTAATCATATCAGGTTATTTAACGTATTTTTTGTTAGTGAATAATTTTCAGAGCGGGTAACGGGAATCGAACCCGTCGCTTATCCTTGGGAAGGATACATATTACCACTATACTATACCCGCAATTTTAAAGACGGCCCTAGAGCCGTCTTTAATCCTACACTATTTATTTTATTTTTTCAACTCTTCAAAAGGATTATGGACTTTCAGATATAAATGGATATTAGCCTCCTTGGCGCGGGAGTCCATATATTCACTAAGACTTGGAAAACGGAACAAAATGTGGCGCGCACTCGCCTTTTCTATATCAACATTTTTACCGTCCTCATCTTTTACTTTTTCAACTTTCTTATCCTCTAGCTTAATAATATGGTAGCCATATTGTGTCTCGACTAAATTTTCCGTGATCTTACCTTTTTCTAGACCAAAAGCGGCCTCACTAAATTCTGGCACCATGTCGGCTCTGGCAAACCAACCAAGATCGCCGCCGTTTTCCGCTGTGCCATCTTGGCCATATTTTTTAGCCATTTCGGCAAAATCGGCACCACCTTTAATTTCGGCTAATACTTTTTCTGCCTCCGTACGAGCGGCAACTCGCCCCTCAACATCTCCATCAACTTTTTCAGCGACTTTCCCTTGTAAAACATATGGCCGCATGACCTTGGCTTCATACTGGGCTAAGGTCCAACCATAGCGATTGGTTAATTCTTGGTCAACCGCCTCGGCACTCGGAAACTGACTAATAAGCTGGCTCTTTAGAGCTTCAACATCACTCGCCTCGGCCGTAATATTAAATTTACGAGCCGCTTCATCGATTAAGATATTATTGGTCAGGCGCCATAAAACCTGGTCGCTCATTTGTTCATCCGTAAGCGAAGCACCCTGGCCACCGTTCGCGGCGTCAAAGTCACGCATTTTACGGATGGCATTCAAATCTTCAAGATAGGTGGAATAAAGTATTTTTTCACCGTTTATCTTAGCCGCCGGTAGCTGAAAAACCGTCGCGACTGTTTTAGTAAAACGATCGCTCGCCGTAACGGCGTAGACACGATAAATACCGACTAAAAGAGCGGCCACAATAACTAAGACAACGAAACCACCAATCCCCATAACAAACATACGAAGATTCTTTTGGTCTTTACTTGATGCGGCCTCGGTCTCCGGTAAATTATTTGTCCCCTCTTCCACGGTGTTGTCCAACCCACTGTTTACGTCATGATCCATAAACAAAAGTAAAACTTAAATTAAGAAAAATTAATAAATATTATCTTGCTCCCTCCACAAAATATTTCCACCACTTTAGGGGATTTGGCAAGTTATACCATTTTAGCATGTCTTCTTCCTCTTGTCTAACGGCCTCCGCCTGTCCCAAATTGGGTACAATGGCCACTTGTTCACCCGGTTTTACCAAGTTCAATTCTTCTCGAGCTTTTTCTTCAACGAAGGCTGGCGACTGGACATATTTCCACATTTCGAGAGATTCTAGCTTTTTTACCTCCAATTTTTTTACTTCTTCTTGCAAACGCTTTATCTCCTGCCGCACCTGGTAGTCTTGGTAATAGGCCCGACCGTAAGCTAAAGCGATAAATACTGTGACAACCAAAGCCCCCAGAAGAAACCACCGGGATAAGAAAAAATTCTTCCAATTGTTTGGCTCTTTGGAAGGCATAGTTACACTCCTTATTAGTATTATACTATAATCCGCTCTTTTATTTCAAGCGTTTCGCCCGGACTTTCCAGCTCGTCTAGGCGCTCGTTAACGACATCGGAAATATGAAGTAATTCGTCTGGCGTTAATTCCGGAACAATCTCTACAAAATCTTCGTAAATATCTTCGACAACTTTGCCTTGGGATTTTTCCAGGGCCAAAGCCATTTCATCGCGGAGGGCAGTGGCGGCTTTGGTGGAATCGTGAATATGAGTTAATTGTAAAACATTTCGATCGTTAGTAGTTTCAATCGTAATCGTCCCGTAGTTAAACAGGTTAGCAAAAACACCTTTTTTACGGACGTAAATATCTCGTACTTCGCGGAAATAACATGCCGAGATTACTTCATCGAACCAGCCCACCCGGTTAACATCCACGATCCGTTGGCTGGTAACGGTGAGAAAATTATTTTTACTAAAAAACCAGGTATGTAAAATGATGTAGAGACCAACTACCAATCCCAAACCAAAAGCAACTTCGCCCCACAAACCCTGACCAAATAGCCAAACGGAAAAAAACATACTAGTGGCTATAAAAGCCAAGCCCAAAAGATAGGCGGGGTAAGTGGTAACAACGTAGCGCCGAAAAGTAAAAAGAATTTCTTCGCCATCACGCAAATTTATTTTCTTGGCTAAAGACATAAAATTATTTTAAAAACTTTTTTAATTCTTCGCGAGCAACCACGCGATCATCCCAGGGGATCCTCTCACCACCCGCTATGGCGATAATTGGTTCAGTGCCTTTCGCGGTTATAACCACAACGTCACCAGGCTTGGCTTTAGACAAACCAAGGGCGATCGCTTTACGCCGATCAACTTCGATTAATAAATCTAAATCATCTTTTTTACCAGCTTTCCTCGCTCCCTTGGCCAGCATTTCGGCAATTTGAACCGGATCTTCATCAAAACAATTGACATCGGTAATAATAACCGTGTCCGCCAGTTTTCCAGCGATCTCCCCCATTTTTTCTCGTTTACCAACATCGCGGCCGCCGCCGTCAGAACCAACGAGCGCAATTATTTTATGGCCGCCAACCATCTGACGGAGGGTGGTAAACAATTCGGTCAAACTCATTGGTTCATGGGCATAATCCACAATGACTTTAAAATTTTGCCCTTCCTCAATCATTTCCATCCGGCCTGGAATAAGGGTTACTTTTTCTAACCCAGTGGTTACTTGGTCCGGGGTGATGCCTTGTGAAAACGCTACGGCTGTCGCGGCCAAGGAGTTATAGATATTGAATTGACCAGGTAAATTTAAAATGTATTTTTGGTTAGCAACAAAATACTCCGAGCCATTTTCTTTTAAAGAAATACTGCAAGCCGAGAGTGTCTTATGTTCTTCAACTCCATTGTTATTTTTTACTTCTACACCATATCCCCATTTTTCATCAGTAGGAAAATTTAAATAATATTCTGAATGGGAATCATCAACATTGGCGACAATTACTTTTTTAATTTTTTGACCATTAATTTTCTTGTGGCAAAAATTTAGAGCCGCGAACATTTTACCTTTATCTTCTTTTAATTTTTCAAAACCACCATGGCGTTCCGAATGTTCGGTACCGAGGTTGGTAAAAACCGCAACGTCATAACAAAGACCATAGTGGCGGTATTGTAAAATACCTTCTGAAGAAGTTTCAATAACAGCATAATCACAACCAGCCCTAACCATGTCTTTCAACATTTTCTGTATTTCACCGCGCCCAAGCATGGTCATCTTACGATCGTTTAACCAGCGTTTATCGCCAATCTGGAATTCCACCGTCGAAAGCAGGCCGACTTTATGCCCACCGGCTTCAAGAGCAGAGGCAACAAAACGGCAAGTGGACGACTTGCCTTTAGTACCGGTAATACCAATAACCACTAATTTACGGGCCGGTCGACTGTAACGCCAATAGGCCAGCCAAGCCCGAAGGAAGTGAACTAATTTGCGCATAGTTTAAGTCCGCAAACTTACTTCGTAAACAACTTGTTCTAATTTATGTAAAGCTTGCTTAGCTTGGTCAAATTTATTTCGGTTATAACCAGTTAAATCCATATCCATCAGTTCGCCAATAATTTCTTCGGCGACAACATAACATTTTTTAACTACTTCAAATTTTCGCTCGGTCGCGGATTTTATAGCGTAGCGGTAAAGCTCGCCAGGCAGGTCACACAGACCACCAACAAAAGTGTCTTCGTCCATTGGTAAACCCTTGACCTGGCCGATTCTTTCTCCTAGTAAAAATTGTTTAAACAGAGCCGCCTCGGTGTATTCTTCAAGTGAGGCGCGGTAAGACCCTTCGTCAAAGAGCGCCTGATCGCTTTTAAACCGCTTTAAAAGGCCTAGCAAGAGCTCTTCGGCCTGTTTAAGGGAAGATTCCGCTCCAGCTTTGTCATCACGCTGTAGAGCGAAAATAGCCCGCTTAGCGTGATGCTGGGCGTCACCGGCAGTTTTAATAACCTCACGACGCTTGGAAGCGTAAGATAATAATTTAACACGGATTTCCTTAAAATATTTTTTGTCTACCATATAGTACAAAATTATGAATTATCCACCTCTCCCCTCCTTGCCCTCTTGATTATTTTCAGAATTTAGTATATCATAATAAGCGTTGTTTTGTCTATTTAACAACAAAAATGGTCCGGTAGCTCAGCTGGTAGAGCAATTCCCTTTTAAGGAAGAGGTCCTGGGTTCGAACCCCAGCCGGATCACTAACTGGAATTTGAAAAACCATAGATATTAGTATAAAATAAAACAGCCTGTCGGGCTGTGCATAAAAACTTGACATTTTGCTAAATCTCTTGTACTCTAACAGTAGAATTCACATGAAAAAGCACCTCTTAACGGGTTAGTCCTTAAGCGGTGCTTTTTCTTTTATATTCAAGTTTATTACGAAGATTGTCCATAAACAAAATTCTTTCTTTTGCCGTTTTCTTTAAAAGAGTTGAACACGTTTCTTTGTACGGGCTCATTACATATTTCAACTTTCCACGCTGATACAAAAATTTAATCAAACAGTAAAAATCCCCGTCGCTGGTTACTATTAAGGCTTTGTCAAAATTATTTTCGTAATAATCAATCGTGGCCTGCAACACCAAATCAGCATCAACATTGCCTTTATGGCTACCGTCACGATTTGGCAAAACTGGTTTAAATTTTAAAATATAGCCAGCTTTTTGGAGACTGCTATACAAGTCTTGGTTTTCCGCAATATACCCAAGAAAAAGATAGGCGGTTTCTATCTCATATTTTTCCTTCAAATATACACGAAATCTGCCATAATCCAGTTTCCACCCTAGACTTTGTACGCCTAAATTTAGATTTTGGCTATCAATATACGCGCAATTCATAATACAGATATTTTAGCACATTGATTGTCACAAAAGAAGACTGCGCTAATGACGGTAATTACAGATACATTTTAATAGCACCATTCCACCTCCCCACTTCGTATCTTAGGGTGTTCCAAGAGGTAGGTAGGGAGTTCACAAATTAACAATACCGCACTTATGGGCGGTATTGTTTTTTTTGAGTTAATAGACAAAAATAGGATCCAAAAAGTGCATGTTGTGGCATAATATAGCAATGAATTTAATCTAAATTAATATGCTGTATAAAAAAATGCCCAAACTGCGGTTCAAACAAGGTAATTAAGAAAGGCAAACAACTAAATGTACAAAGATATTTATGTAAAAAATGTAATACAAAATTTTAAAATAAAAGGAGAGGTTCTCAGTTAGAACAAAAGATTTTTAAAGAGTATGTCTGGCAAAGACAAACTTACACTGACTTGGCTCGTGGGGTGGTTTGCAAAAATGTAAAAACACCTACCGATTTTGGTAAGTGTTTTTTGTTTTATGACGCTAATGACAGTATTATACCAAAGTTTATTACGAATCAGGGGAGAGTCGCTCGAGTTTTTGTTTCCCCGATAAAATCATCGCTTTGGGCTCCTCGGAGTCAATCTCATCGTGATTGTCAGGGTCATGTCGATTACCATCATCAAAGGCATAACGTACTTTAGTCACTGGATCTTCCAGTACATACGGATGTAATCTTTCTGCTTCAGTTCTAGGTTGGACAATATTAAAAGTGAATGGCCCGGTCAACCCAACTTCCTTGACCAAATCGCTTGGAAGTGTTAAACGGGATCCGGCTCCTCCCTCTTTTTTTTCTTTCTTTGGTCCTTTCCTGAACCAGTTCCGCCACCCGCCTTCGGGGGCTTCGCTTCCACTTGGTACGTAGGCACCTCCATTTTCAAAACTCATATATGTATATTAATAAATTAAAAGGTTTTAGTTATTCTACCCCATAACCTAGTCTTTTGTCTATAAGGAGAAATACAAAACGACATTACCGTCCACAAACCTAAAAAGAAATAACCCGGCTAATCTTTATCCACAGCTAAAAGAGACAACCATGCCTCTTTTACTTTCCAGAGCGCTTGCCGTATTTTTGGTTCTGTAGGATAATTTGACAACTTAAGCCGCGGGGTCGGCGGAAAAGGAAAAAAGAAAGATGGAGCTGACCTACAAAAAAAACATTGAAGCTGTGCTTCGGACGGACGAGGGGTTTGTTCTGGCCATCCAGTTGGATGACCAGAACACCGTACGAGGCGGACAATGGTCAGATGATCGTGTCCGCAAGACCCTAGTCCGCCTGTTTGTTATCAACAGGCAGACCCCTGCTCCAGAGGAACTGGATCGCGCCTGTGTGTTCATTCAGTGCGTACGCAAGCGCGAGTTCCCCCGGACCGGGGAAGACCTGGTCCCCGACCCCCATTTCTGATTTGTTCTTTCCCAGGGAGGGGCGCTCTCGACGCGCGCCCCAAACGCAATCGAGACCCCCAAAAAGCAGCTTTTTTATAAAAGGCTGTTTTTGTATTGTATTGACAGGTTAAATCTAATCGGTATAATGGTTTAAACCATTTATCCACTATGAGAATCTCCTTTTACACTCTCGGCTGTAAACTTAACCAGGCGGAAACCGACGAACTCAAAAAAGACTTACTGAAGAAAGGTTTTACGGCCACAGATTTTTTATCCGACGAAGATGTGGCGGTAATCCGGGCCTGCGGCGTCACCTGTGGCGCGAGTCAGACAACCCGCGAAGTCATCCGCCGTGCCAAACGCCAAGGATCATATGTTATCGCGACCGGATGCTTAGAAAACCGTGACCTAAAAGAAATTGATTTTGCCGCTACCTCCAGCGAGGAGATTGTAAACCATTTAGAGAGCTTGACGCTAAAAATGGAACCAGAACTAGCTTGCTCGGTCAATGAAAAAATGCTCAACCGCACCCGGGCTCTGATTAAAATCCAGAACGGCTGTAATTTCCAATGTAGTTATTGCATTGTACCCAGTTTCCGGGGTAAAAGCACCAGTGTGCCCACCAATGAGGTGATAAAAAAAGTAAAAGAAGCTGAAACACAAGGTTTTAAAGAGGTTGTTTTAACTGGCGTAAATATTTGTCTTTATAAAGACGGGAAAAAAGGATTGGCCGAACTATTAGAAACAATTCTGGCCGAAACCAACCTACCGCGTATTCGTTTAGGCTCACTGGACCCGAGGCTTATTACCCCAAAACTTCTTGAGTTATTTTCTTTCGATTACCAAACAGCAGACGAATACCAAAAACGTCTCATGCCCCAATGGCATTTGGCCTTACAGTCTGGATCGAATAAAATATTAGAGGGAATGAATCGTTTTTATACAGCGGAAAAATATTTAAAAATCGTCGAGAAAATTTATTCCCACAACCCTCTTTTCTCCTTCACGACTGACATAATCGTGGGCTTCCCGGGCGAAACAGCGGCAGATTTTAAAGCAACGGAAGAAATAATTAAAAAAGTAAAATTCTCCAAGGTTCATGTTTTCCCCTTCTCTCCTCGGCCAGAGACCATCGCCGCGTCTGCCAAGCCAATGATCCAAGAAAAAATTCGTTCGGAACGAACAAAAAAACTAATTCAGGAAGTGACAAAATTAAAAAAAGAATACCAAAATAAATTCCTCGGTCAGACGCGAGGAGTCTTGTTTGAAAATAAAAACCCTCGAACTGGGTTGTACGAGGGCTATACGCCGGAATATTTAAAAATAAAAAAATCTTCGCGGGTTAATTTAACTAATAAAATTGTTTCCCTTAAACTTAACAAAAGCCTATTCGTTTAAACTTCACTAACCAGATCATCCATAATAGCCACGATTTTACTTTCCTTAGCTGGCGGCAAAACTTCATGCAAACGTTTGGAAATAAGGTAAGCGTATTCTCTGTTATTTACCAACTCTTTAACTTCTTTAGCCAGCTCTAAACCATTTGTACCGTTGCCATCTAACATCACAATGGCATTAAGTTTGGCCAGATATTTAGCATTTACTTCTTGGTGAGTATCCATCATTGGAATAATAATCGCTGGCTTACCCAGAGCCGCTAATTCGGTCAAAGTACCAAAACCAGCCCGGCCGATTACGATAGTGGCAATAGCGTAAGCGTCTTTCATTTCATCAGTAAAAAAATCAAAAACCTGGTAGTTAGGAAAAGCCCCGGCCGCTCGGGTGGCGAGTTCTTTGGGACGTTCACGACCAACTAAATGAATAACATGCCAATCACGGGGAAAGTGCGGGACGGCCTCAACCACCATCTGGTTAATTTTCGCCGACCCAGTTCCTCCACCCAAAGCAAAAATGACTGGTGAATCATCGTGGATGTTAAAACGAGCGCGAGAAGAATTAATGTCTGCTACAGATAAATCTCGGACTGGATTTCCAATCCATTCAGTTTTATGTTTGGGAAAATATTTGACACTCTCTTGCAATGCCGTCGTTATTTTTTTCGCAAAACGAACCATCAACTTGTTAGATAACCCAGGCACAGCGTCTTGTTGGTGAATCCAAGTCGGAATACCAAGCAAGGCACCGGCCCAATGTAATGGAACGCTCACAAAACCACCGGCAGAGATTAATAACACCGGCTTTTCTTGCCAGAGCAAAAGTAAGGACTGAAAAAAAGCACTGGCAATACGGATTAAGTCAAAGATGTTTAATAACGAAAAATACCGGCGCATTTTACCAGCCGTGATTGTAAAAAAAGGGATGTCATATTCGCTCACCAGGGTTTTTTCCGGACCACGACGAGTACCAACCCAGACAAATTCCACCTCCGGATGAGCTTTTTTGTAAACTTCCGCGATCGCCAAAAGCGGGACCACTGGCCCCAGTGTTCCACCACCAGAAAGAAATATCTTCATACTAGTAATCGCGAAGTTTAGTGATAAGATCTGAATTTTGGATTTTCTCTAAAGCCTTAGCTTCAATCTGGCGGATACGTTCACGAGTAACACCAAATTCCTGGCCCACTTCTTCCAAGGTATGAGTAACACCGTCCATTAAACCAAAACGCATTTCCAAAATCTTTTGTTCGCGTGGGGAGAGTGACTTAATCGACTCTTGAACATAATCCCGTAGAATCTCGAGGCCAGCGGCACGGTCGGGTGAAACATTTTTAACGTCTTCAATAAAATCTTGCAAAGAGGAATCGTCGTCATCATCACCAACCGATACCTCTAAAGAAACCGTGTCTTGAGAAATTTTAATGATGTGGTTGATCTTATCTACCTCTTCACCCATTTCCGCCGCCAATTCTTCCGGGGTTGGGTCACGGCCAAGGTCTTGCATCAACCGTCTCTGGACTTGTTGGAAACGATTAATGGTTTCCACCATGTGAACCGGGATGCGGATAGTGCGAGATTGATCGGCCAAAGCACGCGTAATGGCTTGGCGAATCCACCAAGTGGCGTAGGTCGAAAACTTATAACCCTTGCGGTAGTCAAATTTTTTAACCGCTCGGAAAAGACCAATGTTGCCTTCTTGAATAAGATCAAGTAAGGATAAACTTTTCCCGACAAATTTCTTAGCGATAGAAACTACTAGGCGTAAGTTGGCTTCGATCAGTTTCCGTTCGGCGGCTTTATCCCCTCTTTCCTTGCGTTTGGCCAACGAAACTTCTTCTTCGCCCTTTAAAAGTGGTATTTTCCCAATCTCGCGCAAATACATCTGGATTGAGTCGGAAGAAATTGACCCAAGGTCAAACGGGATATCCATGTCTGGCTGTTCACCCTGAAATTCTTTTAAAACACCATGTTGGTCTTTCACGCCCCCCAACAAGGACTGCGGTGGTTCAACCAAAGAGATGCCGTTCCGGTCCATTAACTCCAAAAAGCCCTCATACAAGTCAATGTACTGCTCCGGGTACGGCAAGGCGGAAAGTAGCTCGACTTCCGTAATAAAACTACGGTTGCGGCCTTTGCGGATAAGATCCCAAATTTTTTCTTCGCTAGGGACTGGGGCCACAAAAGGTGGTGGGAGAGGAAGAAGAACTTTTTTAAACTTTTTTTCTCTAACTAAAATTTTTGCTTTAGAAATAGCTTTTCCACTTTTAACAAGTTGTTTTTTCTTAACCTTAAACTGGGGTTTAGGAGCCTTTTTAACCGTTATGTGTCGGGCCGATTTTGCCTTTTTTAATAGCCTTATCTTTTTTACTTTAGAAGCAGAAACAGTTTTGGTGGTTTTCTTTTTCATGGATTTTAAATTTTTCTTTTTGCGTACCATAAAATTTAACTGAAAGTATAACTCTCCAGATTTACTACCAAAGAACTATAGGCGCGAGAGCTCTTGCAGTTCGCGCAATAACAAACCGACTTTTTCTTTATCCCCCGCTCGTTCAGCTTGGGAAAGTTCGGTTTGAATTTGTTGCCCTCTGGTTTTTGACCACAGGGATTTTAATCTGGTTAAAAGCTGGCTGAATTCCGCCTCAGTGGCTTTCGGGCCAAGCTCGGTAAAATCCTTCTCGCTTTGCATCTGAAGGACCTCGACTAAGTCTTTAAACTCGGGATGATTAAAATCATCAAGAGCGACGTTTCTATTTTCAGTATACGTTGTTTTTAAACTTTCGTAAAGCCCGGTTAAGCTGTCTCCGCCCCAGAGAGCGCGGGGCAGAGAAAAAAACTGTTCGTTCATATATTCCGGATAGCGAAATACTAAACCGAGGAGCTTTGATCTTAAAGCATGAACCTGATCGTCTTTTTCTGCTTCTTTAACGGGAGTTGGGGTATTTTTTTTAACCAGGGTAGAAACCCCAGATCTTTTTTCGACATCAATTTTAAGACGGTCTAAATCTTCCCGTAGAGCATTTAAATCGGCTCCTAAACGATTGGCGAGCTCCTTCAACCAATGATCCCGCTCAACAGCATAAGGAATGCGTCCAATGAGCGGTAAAAGCTCATTGGCGACGGCCTGTTTCTCTTTAGGCTTGTTAGTATCGTGACTGCCTAAACTTTTCTTAAAATACCACTCCATGATTTCGGTCGCGTTTTTAACCGCTTCGAACCAAACAGCTGGATTTTTCTTTAGACATTCATCGGCATCTTTTCCGGCACCCTCCGGGATAGTAATGACCCGGATATTAACCCCTTCGGTAAGCAGGACTTCGATCCCACGCATGGCGGCATTTTGTCCGGCGGCATCGGCATCAAAAGCAATCGCCAGATTGTCGGAATATCTTTTTAAAAGTTTGGCTTGTTCGTTAGTTAAAGCGGTACCAGATGAGGCGACCACATTTTCTATACCATGACTATGACAGGCAATTACATCCATTTGGCCTTCGACCATGACAGTTAGGTCAGCCTTACGGATGGGTTGCTTAGCTTGGTAGAGACCATACAAGATGCGAGACTTTTGGTAGACAAGAGTTTCCGGGGTATTCACATATTTACCACCAGAATTTTCTTTTTCAACCAAGACCCGACCAGTAAAACCAACCACATCACCATGGACGTTCTGGATCGGGAACATGATCCGACCGCGAAAACGGTCATAATATCCCCGACTCGAGCCAGCCTGAACCCCGTCTTTTTTAATGGTTAAACCAGTGGCCACTAAATCTTCAATACCAATCCCTTTTTTGAGAAAATACTGGGTTAGTAATTCCCACTGATCCGGGACATACCCAATCTGCCATTTTTCGATTGCTTCTTTGGTTACTCCACGGTTAGTCAAATAATCCAAGGCGGGTTTAGCCACCGACATATCTAGCAAAATACGGTGGTAAAAATATGCCGCCTTACCATTAATTTCCAAAATTCGGTTTTTCTGGCTTTTGTTTACTTCCGTCCGGAAGTTCTCTAGTTTAATACCAGCCCGGTCGGCTAATAATTTCAAAGCCTCGGGGAAATCTAACCCTTCGATCTCTTGGACGAAAGAAAAGGCGTCGCCGTGTTTCCCACAACCAAAACAATGCCAGAACTGCCGTTCCGGATGAACCATGAAAGATGGTGATTTTTCCGAGTGGAATGGGCAACAAGCTTTCCAATATACACCAGCTTTTTTCAAAGGCACGTATTCTTGGATAAGCTGAACTAAATCCAACCGGTCTTTGATGGACTGTGTGTCAGTCATATGCCCTTAAATTACCATTATCTAGGGGAAAAGACAAGAGTGAGGATTGACAAAATTAGTTAAACGGGACTAGTCTATTAATACCCCACAGTCCCGTGGGCGGCTATGCCCTGGCTTAATAGGGCGAGGAGGTCGGCATGAAGCGGCAGAAAACCAGCCCGCGGACGCGGGCGATCGTCTGGTTCGTTGCCGCGACCATTTTTCTCATGGTCGTGGTCGCCGCCTCTGTCAAGGGGTGGCCGGCAGTTAATTGGCTGGCCGGGGTCGGGCTCGCGCTGAGCCTAATCTCAGGCCTTCTGAACCTGCTCGAAATAGAGGTGGTCAAGGACCTGGATAAGTCCCTTGAACCACCGCCCTGACAAGCGGGGCCGACCGCGAGCAGTACTCGGCCGTGTCCCCGAAAGATATAAACTTTGTGTCTTTCGGAGAGCCGAGTACTGAAAAAGTAAAACCCAGTGCAAATATATGCGCTGGGTTTTTGTTTAGGAATTTTGTTATTCTCTCCTTAACGCCTCAATCGGATCAAGAGCCGCGGCTTTGCGAGCGGGATAAAGGCCGAAGAACAGACCAACGGCGGCGGAAAATGTTAAGGAAAGTATTATCGATGAAATGGGGATGGAATAAACCCAAGCCAGGTTAAAGTAGGTCGCAGCAAGATAAACAAGCAAGGCAAGCACGGCACCAAGGATAATACCGACAACACCACCGATTGAAGTTAGTACAGTTGCTTCAGTTAAAAATTGCCAAAGAATATCTTTCTTTTTAGCACCAAGAGATTTTCTTAAACCAATTTCAAAAGTACGCTCGGTGACAGATACATACATAATGTTCATAATCCCCACTCCTCCGACAATGAGCGAGATGCAAACGAGGGCGACTAACAAAAAGGTTATACCTCCCACCACAGACTTTAACATATTCGCGGCTTCTTCCATGGTACTAATCGCGAAGTCATCGCGGTCGGGATCGGTAATATCGTGGTTCTCACGGATTATTTCTTCTAATTCGGTGACAGTCGCGGCTAAACGACTGCGATCTTTTACTTTAGTAATGATCGAACGGACATAATCAATACCTAAGATTCTTTTTTGCATGGTTTTAGTCGGGATAATGACCAGATCATCCATATCCATGAAAAAGGCCGCCCCGCGTTCGGCGGCGACACCGACAATGCGGAAGGGTTTGTTTTTAATATAGATCGTTTTACCGATAGCGTCTTGATCGCCAAAAAATCTTTCGTTAACACCGTGACCAATAACAACAACCTGCGACAAGGAGTCCTCCTCATCTTTCGTAAACATCCGGCCAGAGGCAAAGTCAAATTTTTCAACCTCCGGCATACTATGCCCCTCCCCCATTACCATTGTTATCTTATCTTCACCTTGGTAACGGACAACTTCTTGACCAATAATCCAACCATAGGTCGCAATGATATTGGGGTGTTTGGAAATATCTTCAATGTCTTGGTCGTTAAGAGTGGTGATCACGATGCCGGTTGACTGCCCCACGGCGTTTTCATTGGAGGTTTTACTAGTGGAAGGAATCTTAGTTTCAATACTTATCGTGTCCGCCGAATATATTTCCAACTCACTCATGACCAGTTTATCTAAACCGCGGCCGGCGGCCATAATGGTGATAACAACGGCGATGCCAATGCTAATACCTAAAATCGTTAAAAGCGAACGAAGCTTCTGGGCGCGCAAAGATTTTAGGGCGAATTGAAAAGCGGTGTTAAACATATTACTCGTAACGTAAAGCCTCGATTGGGTCGAGATTCGCGGCCCGTCGCGCTGGCAACAAACCAAAGATTAAACCAATCCCGATCGAAACAAAACAAGCCAATAAAATTGAAGAAACTGATACGACGTATTCCCAATCATATTCCATACCTTGAGCCACGCGGGCGACTGCAAAAGAAATTAACAACCCCAAAACAATTCCGATCAGACCACCGGTTAAGGTGATCGCCATAGTTTCGATTAAGAATTGAGAAATTATTTGGCGTTTTTTCGCACCCACAGCTTTCCTTAGACCAATTTCTCTGGTTCGCTCTTGCACCGCCGCTAACATAATATTCATAATTCCAATTCCGCCGACCATTAAGGCAATGGAAGCCACGGCGACCAAAAAGAGTTTTAGAGCATTGGTGATCGTCGTTAAAGTCGAAAGACCTTGGGCCATACTGCGGACGGAAAAATCATCGTTCTCTGGATTGGTTATGTCATGCTCGTCACGAATTATGGCGCGAACAAATTCCATACTGTCATCGACATTCTCCGCGGCATCTATTTTAAAACGGGCGTAACTAATGTAATCCACACCAAGTAGTGTTTTTTGGGCGGTTTCAAGCGGGACAAAAATTTGATTATCCTGATTTTCAAAACCACTGACCCCCCGTTCTTCCATGACCCCAATGATATTAAAACTAGTACGTTTAATCTTGATAATCTTCCCGATGGGATCCAGGTCCTGGAATAAATCTTCAGCTACTTGACTGCCAATTACCGCGACCCGCCCCGAACTTCGATCCTCTTCTTCGGTAAAGAAGCGGCCACTCCCTAGTTCGGCGTCTTCGACCGAGGGATAGGTATAACTAACACCAACAAAATTAGTATCAGTTTTCTGTTCGCCCCAGGTAATGGTGTCACGCCCGCGGATATAGCCAGTAGCCGCAACAAGGTGCGAATTACCCGCATTCATTACCGCTTCGACATCTTTATTTTTAAAACTGGTGATAACAATACCCATGGCCGAGGCCGGCGGGCCGTCTTCATTGGAACTACCGGGTAAAACACCAATTAAATTCGATCCCATACCTTTCACTTGGTTTAAGATCAGGCTCTGTGCCCCGGCACCGACCGACATGATGACAATTACCGACATGATCCCAATAATAATCCCAAGCATGGTTAAAAACGACCGGACTTTATTACGGCTTAATATTTTCCAAACATTATGTAAGTTCTCTAAAAGAAACATAGCTTATTTAACGAGCTCCGCACCATCTTCCGCCAATTGACGTTCTTTAACCTCATCATCTCCCACTATTTCGCCGTCTTTAATCCGTAGGATTCTTTTCGCATGTTCCGCGGTATATTTCTCGTGAGTAACAAGAATAATCGTGTGCCCCTGTTGATTCAAATCTTGTAAAATTTTCATTACTTGATGGCCGCTCTTAGAGTCTAGGTTGCCGGTTGGTTCATCGGCAAAAATTACTTCGGGATTATTCACGAGAGCTCGCGCAATCGCGACACGTTGTTTTTCCCCGCCAGAGAGCTGACCTGGCGTGTATTGCAAGCGATGATCGAGACCAACCATGGATAACAATTTTTTACCACGCGTCATTCGCTCGGTTTTAGACATGGTAGTGTAGTACAAAGGCATGATAACATTTTCCAAGGCGCTCGAGCGGTTCAAAAGATTAAACGCTTGAAAAATAAAGCCGACTTTGTTGCTCCGCATATCCGCCAGTTCGTCATCGTTTAATTTACTAACATCACGGCCTTCGAAAAAATATTGGCCAGTAGATAAAGTATCTAAAAAGCCAAGAATGTGCATCAGGGTCGATTTACCAGAGCCAGACGGTCCCATGATTGAGACGAACTCCCCTTTTTTAATCTCGAAATTTAAACCATGTAACACCGAAGTCGTCAACTCACCGCTTTGGTATTCTTTGGTCAGATCTTTAATTTGGATTAACGTATTAAGAGGCATATTACTTGGCTTCTTTTACGGAAACAACCACTGTTGCCCCCTCGCTAATCCCCTCCATAATTTCCATTTTCCCATCATCGGCGCGCAGGCCGGTTTTAACAGTTATTTCTTTTAACTCGTTGTTTTCTAAGACGCGGATATACTTTTCTCCATTATCCCGAGAGAGAACCGCCCGAGTTGGCACTGTTAAAACTCCGGAGCGTTCTTCGGTTAAAATGTTAACGTTAGCAGTCATACCAGATTTTATCTCTTTGTCGCTGTCTTCCATCGCCACCTTAACCCGGTAATACACAACATCTTGTATTTCGGTCGAAGCGCGGTCAATTGAGACAACAGTTCCTTTGAATTTTATGTCATCACCAAAAGCGTCGAGGGTGATTTCCGCGTTATCATTTAAAGCAAGCTTGGCCACGTCAGTTTCTGGCACATCTACCTTTACTTCATAGTGGGGGGCAACGACTTTCATAACTACTTCACTCGACATAACTAACTCGCCTTTTTTCTTGTTGACCTTACCGACTACCCCGTCAACAGGAGCACGCATGATGGCCTTGTCCCGGTTAGCGACCGCTTGAGCGACAGCCGCGCGATAGGACGCGACATCCACGGCCCGAGGCGGATTCTTTTTGTTGTTATAATTTGCCACCGCCTGATCATATCCGGCTTGTTTAATCGCGACAGTCGCGACGGCAGTTTTCCTAGCATTTTCTAAATCTTGCAAGGATTTATTATACGCAATGGTATATGTAGTAAGACTATTTTTGGCGTTAGCAATAGCTTGTACTTCGGTTATAACGGCACTGTACTGTGTGTTGACAGAAGTACGAGTAGTGTTGATCGTAGATTTTAGAGTATCTAAAGAAGCTTGAGTAAGACTGCCGACTGGTGGAGTAACCACCAAGACGTCGCTAACCGAACCCAATAGTGTATTCAATTGAGTTAAGGCCTTATTAGCCGACTGCAAGGCTTCATCCACGGCCAAATGATTTTGTGGATTTGACGCTAAACCGACTTTAACTCGTAATTCATCGCGGCTAGTCTTGGTAGACAAGTAATACCCATTAGCCGCTCCGAGTTTACTAGAATCGAGGATGGCGAGGTAATCATCAAAACTGTCGTTAGCGAGAGTATTGTCGATACCTAAAATATTATCGGCCTGAGTCAAACCATTGTCAGCGGTTGCGATTGAGGTTTGCAGAACCGCCAAAGCATCTTTGTATTCGTCTTCAACAATTTGACTAGTTTCACCGCCTTCAGCTTTTTTTAAGTTGTTCTCAGCCGTCTGAACGGCCGCTTCAGCGACCTTAATGGCGTTCTCGGTACTGGATTTAGTATTGTTCAGATCAGCTTCAGCGAGGTCAACCGCCGCTTTGTAGTAGGCGAGTTCGCTTTCGTTAACACCGGCTAATTTCTGTTGCAAGTTGGCGCTCGCTTGTGCGACAGCGGCATTTAACTCGGCTAGACGTAGGTTGGCCAACCATTGTCCAGCCCGAACCTTATCCCCTTCTTTAACCCTTAGGTCGGTTAGGGTGCCGGAGAGTTCAAAGTGGAGATCAAGATCGTTGGCGGATTCAATATTACCAGTTGTTTCAACTGTTTGACGTAGATTTTCGCGAGTAACATTTGTTGTTTGGTACTCTGGACCTTTTTTGTTTCTACTGGCACTGACAAACGAATAACCAACGATTAATACGATAATAATCGCTGGGAGGTAAAACTTTTTCTTTTTAACAAAAGCTAAGTTCATAAAAAATTATAGTTAACTATTTTGTTTGTTTTAAAAAACCAGCCATTTGACCTACCATCTTTTTAACATGCGCTTCGGGGATCAAAATTAACTTACCGACGTGTTCGACAATTAAAAATCTGGCGCCACTTTTGAGTTTTAGACGATCACGGGCATTTTTGGGTATAACAATCTGACCGCGTTCGCCGACAGTGGTATAACCACAGATTTCGCCAAAAGGACTGCTGGTTGATTTGGACATATTTTAAAATATGATAAGTATGAAATTACATACTTATCATACCAGATTGCACGAAAAGGTCAAGAGGCGCGCCGCCGTACACCCTTGATTTTCTCTCCGGGTTATGCTATAATTTACTGTTCGGTTTTGGGAGTGTAGCTCAATCGGCAGAGCAGCGAGATTAGGACTCGCTAGTTGCAGGTTCAATTCCTGTCACCTCCAACCAACTGCCCTGCCCCGACTACGGTTGGGGCTTTCTCTTTTCTATAATTTTTCCCATTCCTCTACGCCTTTTAGGTAACCTTCCCTTATCTTTTCAAAGTATCCTTTGGCCGCCTCGTATTCATTGGGAATAATGCCCTCTAAAATCGCTTCTTCAATCGCCTTTTTAATTTTGCCAACCGTTGGACCAGGTTTAAGAGCACATTCTTTCATTATCTCATCCCCACGGAAAGGAGACTGGAAAGCGCGCATCTTGTCTTTTTCAAAAACTTCTTGAATGCGCTTTTCAAGATGGTCATAGTTCTTAAGTCGTTTGTCTTTCTTGTAGGGATTACCAGTAGTAATGTCCGATCGGCCGAGGACCAAAAGATCCTCGAGTTCTTGACCTAAGTTAACAATAAGCCGCCGGACGGCTGAATCGGTAATGCCTTCGTCCATGAGACTAATCGGCTGCTGATGCCAGCGAACAAGCTTGCCTAGATATTTTCTTTCGTCCGTGGAAAATTTTAAACGGCGGGAGATATCGTTTACTAATTTGCGACCGACATGTTCATGCTGATAAAAAGTCCAGCCTATTTTAGTAATAAACTTTTTAGTATCAGCTTTGCCAATGTCATGTAACAAGCCAGCTAGGCGTAATAAAACCTTCTCCGAGCGCTCGGCAATGTTATCTACGACTTTAAAAGTGTGAGTTAAATTGTTTTTATGTTGATGACCGTAAATCTCCTCGACCCCGTCTAGGGCGGATACTTCTGGTAGAACCAAATCTAACAAGTGGGTTTGAAACATTAAAGCCAGACCTATTGAGGGAGACGGCGTAGACAAAAGTTTAAACAATTCTTCCTTAACGCGTTCAGCGGAAACAATTTTTATCCTTTCTCGATTGCCATAAATCGCTTCCAAAGTTTTGGGTTCAATACCAAAACCTAGCTGGGCAGCAAAACGAACAGCGCGCATCATGCGTAATGGGTCATCAGAAAAAGTTGTATCAGGATCAAGGGGGGTACGAAGAGTTTGGGTTTCCAAGTCTTTTTGTCCGTTAAACGGATCCACCACTTCTTTTTTAATCTTACTGGTACTGGGAACACGCAAGCCGCTGAAACACTCAACCGACAAGGCCATGGCGTTGACAGTAAAATCTCGACGAGATAAATCCTCTTCTAGACTAGTAAGTTCGACTTTAGGTTTGCGTGAATTTAGGTCATATTTCTCAGTACGGGCGCTGGCAAATTCCAAGATTAATTCATCTTTCTCACCAGGTTTTAAAATATACCGAGCGGTGCCGAAGTCAGGAAATTCCACCAGACTACCCGTTTCTTTTAAAAGGACATCAAATGACTTGGCGAAAGCTAGACCATCCCCCACGACCACAAAGTCGACATCCTTTTTAATCTCGTTTTTTAAAAGTAAATCACGGACAAAACCACCCACGACATAGACCGGAGTTTTTTCTTTTTTGGATAGGCTGTGGATTTTTTTAAAGATTGTTTTCAGATCCATAGGAAGATTTTGGCTTTAGAGGCCCCGCATCCCTTAATCTAAAGATTATACTCGTAAAGATAACTAAAATCAAGACTAGAATATAAGGATATATTGGATTTAAAACAACCAAGAGACCGGAAATAAATAATAATGGTATATCCAAAAAACCCTTTACAAAACTAGCTAGCGATAAAGTAGTCGCACGGTTATAGGAATTACTAATACTATTAAAATACTCGGAAAATAGTGGCCAGCGCAAAACTTCTAATATTCCAAATAGCGAATAAAAAAGTAAAATTAAGTATTTGGACGGATAAACAAGATAAATAATTAACAAGGCCACTAGACTAGCGACAGATAAAAAATTAAAAAGATCAATTGACTTGTATAAAGGGAGATGTTTGGTTAATTTACTAATACGTCGGTTACCTAAAAACATTACACCCTGCGATACTCCGGCCACCAACCCTAGAACAACAATCGGGATTCCTAAGTTAGTAAAAAAATCTTGATGGTATCTCCACAGAATCAAGGAACCAATAAATATTAAAGAGCGATTAAACATCGCTTGTCGCGCTAATGGATTCTTTTTTAATAAATTCACCCCATCGAGCAATATGCCGGCTTCTTTTTTTTCCAGATCCATATGGTGGTTGGGTTCGACAATAAAAAAAGCGACACAAATAGCTAAAAAGGCAAAGAGACTGTCTATGACTATGAGCGATATATATTGCTGTTCTAAAAGATCCTTAGCGATAATCGCCCCAATAACGGGCGCAAAAATCTTAAAAAATCTTTGCGCGGAGAAGTAATTCCCTAGTCTTTTTAGTGATTTACCATCTTGCCCCAATGAAAGTTCGCGTTCGGTGTCATAAACCAGGGCTTCATCCGTACCCGTCAAACAAGCGTACGCCAACCCGTAAAGGAACAAACTTAAGGCAAACAAATTAAAATCCCAGGCCCACAGTTGAATGATGGTACTCAGAAAGTAAAGAACGGTAGCGAGGATAATGGTTTTTTTTCTTCCCCAGCGATCGGCTAGGTAACTGGAGGGTACCTCAAATAGAGTACTAGCAACTGACCAAATAATCGATAAATAGAAAACCTCCGCAAGGGTCAGACCGCGGTATAAATAAAAAAGAGTAACAACAATCGTCAAAATTTTGACGTTTTGCAAGGCCTGTACCAAAAAAACCAAACGAAAATTTCTGGCTAATTTTTTCTTGACCACAAAAGTAATTAAACTTTCCGGTTGCGTTCTAATCTTTTTTCCGCGGTCTCTTCGTCAATCCAACCTTCTTTCAAAAGCTGTTTGAGAGAGTTTTCCATGGATACCATCCCCTCTTTAGCACCAGTTTGAATAACCGATTTAAGTTGGGCAATATTATTCTCACGAATAAGGTTGGAAACGGCTGGGGTGTTAACAAGAATCTCGCGCGCCGGAACGCGTCCGCCGTCTTTAGCGGGTAAAAGATCTTGGGCGACGACCATTTTTAAAACTGCCGCCAGCTGAACCAAAACCTGTTTTTGCTTGGAACCTTCAAAAACATCGACGATTCTTTCCACCGCTTCAGCCGCACTCGATGTATGCAAGGTGGAAAATACCAAGTGGCCAGTCTCCGCAGCAGTTAGAACCGTCGCGATAGTCTCTGGATCACGCATTTCACCTACCAAGATGACGTTCGGGTCTTGGCGTAAAACGTACTTTAAAGCGTTGGCAAAAGATTTGGTATCATTTCCAACCTCCCGTTGTTCGATGAGACATTCTTTATCTTCAAATAAAAATTCGATCGGGTCTTCAATCGTTACCACGTGCGCTTTTCGGGCCTTATTAATTTCCTCAATTAAGGCAGCCAAGGTTGTAGATTTACCACAACCGGTCGGGCCCGTAACCAAGATCAAGCCATCTAAAAGTTTTGGCACTTCGAGTAGAGACGGTTCGAAGTGTAGATCTTCGACAGTGGGAATGTCTTTCGGGATAAGACGAGCGGCCATACCGATGTTCCCTGACTCACGATGCAAATTGACGCGGAAACGGACACCTTCCACTTCATAGGCCAAATCGAGTTCCTTTTCTTCAGTAAAGCGAGCGGCTTGCTCTTTAGAAAGTATACCCATGACTGCTGTTTCCAATTCTTTGTTACCCAAAGGTTTTTCGTCTAATTCTTTAAGCTGGCCTTCAACGCGGATCATTGGTAATTCCTCACCGACTAAATGCAAATCTGAAGCGTCAGCTTTGATCGCTTCTTTAAAATAGTTTTTTAAGTTAACCGGCATAAATTATTTTTTAATACTTAAATTAATTTTTTTAAATTAGTAATTTCACTTTCCATCGCCTCTTCGCCTTTGCTAATAAATTCTTTAGCGTCCAGAAAATGCTTAATCCCAAGCAAACTGGAATTGGTTATTTTTGGTTCAATTTTAATATCCGCTAACTGTAAATCTTTAGACGCCAGATTGTGGCGGACAATATTTAACAACGGAGGCGCTAAAGAAGTCATATGGACTTTTTCAATATTTTGCTTCGGAAAATGCGCGTCTAAATTTACCCCGATGACTATATCCGCGCCCATCGAGCGAGCAACATTCACGGGTACCGGCTGGCTCAAACCACCATCGGCCAAAAGTTTTTTTTCAGATAATACAGGCTGAAACAGGAAAGGGATTGAATAACTGGCGCGGAGAGCACCTAAAAGATTACCGGAACGAAGTACAACGGCCTCACCGCTCTCCAGGTTAGTAGCGACAGCGGAAAACGGTAAAAGTAAATCCTTAAACAATACTTCGTCTTTACCGGTTTGTTCAGTCAATTTATCTCGGAAATATTTTACACCCTTGTCCCCTTTGAGAAGTCCGCCTTTAAAAACAGCGAGATCCCAAAAAAGTTCAAACAATTGCCGGCGGTCATTACCAGTTAAAACTTTTTCTACCCAGTTAATATCTCGGGTAGCGGCGTAAAACCCACCCACCACCGCCCCAATCGAAGAACCAGCGATAAAATCCATGGGGATACCATGTTTTTCTAAAACCCGGATAACGCCAATATGCGCCAACCCACGGGCGCCACCGCTCCCTAAGGCTAAACCAATTTTCTTGCGTTTCACTTCAAGCATAGAGGGCATTAGATAGTTTAGTTTAACATAAAAGCCCATACTTGAAAAGTAAAGACAAATGTTGTATAGTGTCTCTGCCTAACGGGGATTAGCGCAGTTGGCTAGCGCGCATGCATGGGGTGCATGAGGTCGCAGGTTCAAGTCCTGTATCCCCGACTAATACTGCTTCAACAGGCAGTATTTTTGTATACTCCAGTTCGATTGACAGTAAATATTAATAATGTTGCGATACCTAGTGAAGTGTGCTAACCTACGCCGCAATTTGCGGTGCGATAGGAGGAAGCGATGCTGAATGTGCACGTGGTCACCTCCCCGGATATCAAGGTCCAGGGAGTAGCCAACGAGCAGGCGCTACGAGCCCTTCTCGAGACCAAGACCTGGGAAATCGGTCTCATCACGGCCGCAGCCAGGCAACCGGAAGAGGCCGAAATGTACCGCCGGTGGGTCAAGAACCTCGCTCAGAATC